>ERZ1292632.1658-Hain-H43-01um-R2-1658-length-20789-cov-6_pt1 | contig 20789 bp, 30 predicted proteins | sample MGYA00564407_ERZ1292632 | MGnify/ENA primary metagenome ERZ1292632 (study PRJEB36523, sample SAMEA6512637) | groundwater metagenome | collected 2019-01-08 | study: AquaDiva: Metagenomics assemblies of 32 groundwater samples | reverse complement strand
TTCTCCTTTCTACCTCCTCCCAACACCCCTCTTATGACTGCTTTAATCTATTATAACACACTATTATCTTTCTATGAAATATAGAATGGCATAGTTTAATACTCTCGGTGTCCCTGCCGACACACCAAAAGCATCTAAAGCTCCATACATATAGATAGTGTCCCCTGCGTTAAAGTCAATGCCCTGTCCAGCGGGGAACATCACCATCTCTATATCCACTAAATTACCCGTAAATCCGCCAAGCTGTGTCGTTCCGATTGTCTTAGTCCAGAATTCACTAGCAACAAAAGCCTGCCCCATAGTGCTAGCTCTTGCTACAGCATTATTTGGCAAATTCCATCCACCTTCAAACCTAGCTATAGTAGTCTCCCCAGCAATGCCACCTTCGGTAAAGGTTGGCGTCCCCATTAGAGCAATTGCAACGCCCAACTGGAAGCCCACCAGAGTAATGTTCTTGGGCACTATGTAGGTAGCTGATAATATCCTCTCTGTTGAAGTGCGAGGTGGGGTGGAAAGGTGTCCCTCAAACATCACACTTTCTATCCCCACCTTTTTGCTATTTATTTTTGCTAGAGAGGTTGACGGCTGGTTATAACCTACTATGCTCAGTAAGACTAGAGCGGATATGGCTAAGGCAAACCATTTTACATATTTCATGCGTATCTCCCTTTTGTTGCCAACATTATATTCTGGAACTCTATCTGAGTTAAAACTCTATTCTTATAGACAGCAAGCTCCCCGATAATCCCGTTAAGAGTAGAAGTTTCCCACTTCTGCCCTATGATGGCGTTTCTCCCCTTATCGTTCAGGGCTACATAGACTCCCGCAGTTAGATTGGTATCATCTACCCTTATTGCGTTCAAGTAAAGCCTGAAGCCACCTACTGTCCCACTACCATCATAGCTTCCAGCAAAAAACAGCCATTGCCCTTCTTTGCTAGTCAAGGCTGTGCTATATTGCCTGCCCCGCTCTAGATTGCCATCTCCATTAGAATAAACAGACACGGAGAAAAGATCAGTGCTCTGTGTATAAAAGGCATACTCATAAGCAGCCGCTCCAATCCCTTTGGTGATTATGGCGAAGTTGGTAGCATCATCCATCTTTGCCCAGGCCCAGATGCTGAAGGCGTTGTCAACCGTGCCGTTGCCGAAGATTAGTTGGGATGGATTACCTAGGCTTATCAAGTCGCTAGTGCCATTGAAATCTCTGCCCCGTGGTGTCCAGGTAGCTCCTGTAACTGTGCACAGAAGACCATGTTTATCTTGGGATGGGAATGAAGCACCATCCATCTTCCAAAGCGGAAGATAAAGGACAAGATTGGGGTCGAGTAAAAAGTCTCGTCTTACCTTCATGGTTACGCCCCCGGGATGATATTGCCAACCAATTCTACGAAACTTGAACTCTTAACCCTGCCTGTAGCAACAGAGGTTCTTAATCCTACCGCAGTAAGACGAACTCGGACCGGGGCATGAGGTAAAGAAGATACAGGGATATAACCACTCAGAGTATCTTCACTACTAAGAAGTGTGCCTACCCCTTTGGTGTAAGTTGCCGTTACTGGTATCCAGGCTGAAGTTCGCAGTGAAGGAACTTGACCACTTATATCGACAAATTCCTCTCAGGCTTCCCAGTAATAGGTCATTGAAGCAACACTGGCAGCATCTACCCCAGTAAATTGTTGTGTCAACCCGAAATATGGTTTTTCTCTGAGTTGTAGAGTATATCCAGGGTCAATCAATGAATTGAGAATTTCAACAGCAGTTGTGCCAAAAGTGGATACTGCATTATATTGAACGCCATCTGTGGGACAAAGACCCCCAGCTAAATGCTCTCGATAAACTTGCTGAAAATCGATACCAACCCGAACACCACCTGGTTTAGTTCTCATTGAAACCTCCTTATTTCAATCTTTGGGCGATTATGGTTCTTGTGGTAACCCGCCAACACCTCTCTCTATAAAGACATTTGAAGACTTTAATAGCTTGTCAGTCTCCCTTATGCGCCTTCGGCGGTCATTGTAGATGTCTCGGATGATGGTTGGCACTAAACACTCAATCCCTGAAAGCAGTTGATACCTGACTCCATTATAGGTAACGGGGATAGTCTCATCAGGTATAAAGGAGCATATAGGGAAAGCTTTGTCTACATCAGACCTACGCCATGATGTCTTGACACCATGGAGCGTCATCCCTGGAACTCTCTCCGCCTGTGCTTCTTCTTTTTCCTTTATAGTTTGCTCGACAAACTCCTCTATCACTTGCTTTGCTTCAGACTTGATTTGTGCCTTAGACTTTCTAGGCATAAAACCTCCTTATTATGCTCTTATGGCGAATATATCCCAACCCATAGCGCTAAGACTTCCAGATGCTGTCCCAATACTATGGAGGGTTACATTTAAAATAGCATTAGAAGGCACATGGAAATTGCTTATCCCAACAGCATTACCTACCGCTAATGCATTCCTTGGATGCCCGAAGACTATATCGTTAAGTAGTAAATCGCCAGCACCACTAATGGTAGCTACGATAGGGACATTAAAGTTCATGCTAGCAACCGCAGGGGTTGAACCAACAAAACGAATAAATCTCCTCGGAGTTGCGCTACCACCATCTTCTACGGCAAATTTCAGGGAACCACCCTTTCCTTTAACTTCCCATCGGTTATTGACCGAGTTATATTCAATACTTGGTCTTGAACTCCCCATTTTACTTCTCCTTTTAGTCGGATGATCGTATTTTTAGTGCTCATCCCCACCATGTTTATTTTCTTGGTGGGGGGATAGCTTTCAGGAGTTCCCCCCACCCATTGACTTATCTCCTTGCCGTCATTATGCAGCGTTAGACCGACTGGAAGCACAGTAAATCTTGACGAGGAAGTTCTGGTTTAAGATTACTGCAGCCAAAGCCGCTTTCCAACCGATAGTCGAGTATTGCTCCAACGGGTCGAGATGCCCACCTGTGCCACGAGGATGAATTATCATCTTCGCCTGCATGGAGTTTAGCTCACTGATAGCGTAAGCCTCTCGCCCCAGCATCACAGTTTCGTAGATGTCAGCCCCTGACATACCATAGGATGCTTCAACTTTCAGGTTGGTTGTCTCTACGAACCTAATGCCCATCCACCTCCCGATTTCACCACTTGCCAATGGGTTAGCGCCACCCCTCTCATAAGCGTGTTGAAAGGCATTGACAATATCAGAGTCTTCAAACAAGTCTTTGGTGTTATCGGGATGAAGGAAAAAGATATAATCTCCATCGATTGGTTTAGCATCGGCTCTTCTGAGTGTCCGCCTAGCTTCAATTAACTCAGCAGCATCAAGATAGTTACCACTACCTACTGCCCCAGCCCCTGAAGTGCCTACCACCGTAGCCGTATCGGCATACTGAACGGTAGTAGTAGCATCAACCACATCTCTAACGATATAGTCAAGCACCTCAGCCATATGTTTACCGAACTTGGTGGCATACTCATCGATTATCGGGTCGAAACTTTGAGTCTCCAGTAAATCAGACAGCTTGGCAAAAGCGCCGTATTGGGAAATGGTAGCCGTCACAGTATTGATGCTTGCTAGTATTTCTAATGGCGAAGTTCCCTCTGTCAGGACATAGCTACCCTCATTTACGACTATCGTCTCAAAGCGTCTGAACTCGATAGATTTACCGCCCCTGGCTGGGATAGGTCTCTTTTCACCGTAGTTCATGAAGACCAGGTTTTTCTCAGCAACGCTCAGCAGTTTTCGGTCATAGGTCTGCTTTAGTTCGGGACTCATGCCCGCAACGCCTATTCTCTCTACAGCCAATTAAGTCCTCCGTTTATCGTTTTAAGAGGGCTTCTTTTTTCAGTCTTTCGTAGTATTTGTCAAAGTCTGCCGTGGGCATATCCTTTGGCTGAACTTTGACCGTCCCACCAGGACTGGATTCATAGACCGATTCAGGAGTTTTCTTTTCTAGTTCTTCTTTCTCCTTGGCAAGTCGCTCCGCATAGAGGCGATAGGCTTCTTTCTCCATATCTTCCTCTGTGCTGATAGACTCGATGTCTACCCCATATTTTGATGCGAGTTCCTTTGCCCTGACTTCCCTCTCCCTCTCTTTATGGGAAGCCAAATCCTTTTCGAGCTTCTTACGCTCTCGCTCTAGCTCTTTGTGCTGCTCTAAAAGGTATGTCCTAACTTTAGCCGTCTCCTCATCATCCTCCACATTCACCTTGGCTACCTTGAGCGCTGCATTAGCATCAGCAAGTGCCCCTCTTACTTCCTCCAGTTCGGCTTTGAGCTGACTTTCTCTCTTACGGGCACCCTCTTTAAGAGCGAAGAGGTCAGATGCCTTAACTGTTTTTACCTCCTTCTCAGGAGTAACTGGAGTTTTTGTTTCTTCAGCCATAAACACTCCTTTGGTTAATCTCTCTTATTATAACACATATTTCTAAAAGACTATTTACTTCTGAAACTTTCTATCCGTTGTCGAGACACCTTACGAGTTTTTTGTTTAGATGGTCTCTTCTCCGTTAAAGCAGGGATAGCATCATAAGGTATCCCTAAACTATTAGCCTTTTGCCTTAATAATTGTAATGCTCTATCACTTTGATATGTAGTTGTCCGACCCCAAAAATGAAGAGCAGCATCAATTTCTGGATGCTTAGCACGATAATTTTCCTTTTCATTAGTCTTCATACCCTCTGTGGCAATATCATAATCCTCAATAAGTTTAGTGTCAGCAATTTTAGTCTTCCCAAGTGCCTTAACGTCTAATGCTTTAATTTGTTCCTCGGATAAGGATTTCTCTAAATACGCAGGTAATACTTTTTCGAAAGGACGCATTTCTTCAAATTTAGTGCGCCTTAATTGACCACCCCGCTCAGGTATAATTCTCCTCCCTATAGCTGATAAAACAGGGATTTGACCTTCTCTCTCACTACGCCTTAAATAATTAAACATCTGGTTCTGAGTAGATGCCTTTATATTAGCCAAAAATACATCTCTTCCCTCATCTGTTTCTATGGCTTTATATTGATTTGCAAGCTCAACAATTCTTTTCTCCACCTTGAGCGGGCTAAGTAAATTTAGAATATAATCTGCAACTGAAGTAAAGGTTTGACTTGCTCCTCCAAATATGCCATTAGCAAAATGTTGTGTTCTTACTGGGGATACACCAATAGTCTTACTTACCTCCTCAATTGTCCTGGAAGTCCATGGTGTAACTTGTTCTTCGGCAGGTAATTGCTGTAATGCTTCCGAAACGATAGGAGAACTCCAATAATAATCCCAATTTGCTTGCTGTTGTAATAGTTCTCCAATAATCTGTGGCACAGGCACTTCAGCTAATGGGAAAAGTTGTGGAGCCATAGTAGCTGAGAATTTACCGAAATCGGTCGGGTTATCAGAAAACATTTTTTCCATAGCATAAGTTAGAGAACCAAAAAATGCTCCCCATTCTCTAGTGCGAGGAACTATAAGAACATAATTAGGCTTATTCTGCCCATACTCATCCTTTTCTTTGGAAGGAAGCATAACAAGAAATGAACCCCACCTGATGCTATCGGGAATATCAAAGTATTCAGGATAGCTCAAATTATAACCCACTAAGCCAGTAGCACCAGTAGCAATGCCCGCCAATCTCCATCTAGCATTAGGATTAGCTTTTAACACTCTAAATGGCAATTTCATAGCTTCCATATTTGCATTTAGAAATATAACAAATGGGTTAAAAGCTTTAACCAGATAAGCTCCCCGACCAAAGTTAATGGTTAATTCCACAGCATCAGCAACCGCTTTTCTAGCTTGTGGGGTTTTGGCTATTTCCTCTGCCGTCATATTTCTCCAATTAGGTAAAGTTTTATTTAATTGCCTTTCAAATAAAGCCATACGGGGAGCTTGTTCACCCGCCTCGCCTGCTTTCGGGATTGCCTCCCATATTGTCTTAAAAAAGGATCGGTTTGTCTTAATTATTTTGCCACCCGAAATTCCTACTTCTTTAGCCAATTCCTGACTAGAACGCCCATAAAATCTCATCTGATAGCCACCAACTAATCGGAAAGATTGCATTACTTTATCTTTAGTTAATCCTTTAAGACTTCCAAGTAACCGCCTTGCACTTTCAGGAAGTGTAATACCTCTACTGATAAAGGCGGTGAGCATATCATTTAACATATTACTTATCACAAAGGGGGGGCTGAAAGTAGTAAAGGCTGAACGACTTATACCATTCAAAGCTCCAATTAAACTGGATACAGGATTAGATATAGTTTTGCTTAATATATTAGCTTCCCGATAAATAAAATCAGGAACTTCATATACTTGCCTTTTACCATTCTCAAAGAAAGACAATGTGCCTGGTATTTCACCCTTTGCTGGTCTGAAAATAAGTTCCCCTTCTTCTATAGCAACAGGTCTAGTTATTTTCATCTTTTTTATTGATTTAGGCATATCCTCTTGTGCCAATTTTATGATTGCTTTAGCAACTTGATTTTTATGTATTCTAACCTCATTTCTTATAAGTTGGTCTCCTAAAACTTCTAATGGGGCAACAGCTTCTTTGGCTGTGCCCTTTTCAGTTAGCCTTCGCACACCAGAAGAAATCACAGTAAAAGGTTTAACTGCTTTGCCCCGAACTGCTTGTTTCTCAGCATATTCGACATAATGCAAGGGATTATACCAGGGATATTTCTCAGCAAAAAGTTTCCCTAATTCTTCTGAAATTAAGCCTTCTTGAACTAATCTATTTCGTTCCTCTGTATAAACTCTCTGGACTACTCGGGCTGCCCGATTTGCCTTATCAAAATTCGCAACCCCCAACTTGCTTTGCAATCCTGATAGGACATTATCCAACTCCGCCGTGGTCTTGAAACCACCTGCCATTACCCGTTTTACACCTTTTTGAACCAGTATCTCCTTGGCATGATTAGCATAAATAATAGTATTTATATCATCAGCCATAATGTTTGGAGCTATTTTCTTAATTTCATTTATAGTTAAAGCATACCGAGTCGCTCCTGCATTAGCTACCCCAGGTGCTCTAGTAAGTAAAGTAATAACATCCTTTTCTGCTCCAGGCATAATATCCATCTTTTTAGCAACCCTAGTCTGCATTCTCCTCAGACCATAATAAATATCATTGAGTTGCTCCTCTAATTTTAAGAATTTATCAGGGACACTTTTCGGTTGTCTTCCTTTCCCCCACATTGCCTCTACAGTAGCCAATTCTGGTGGTTTAATGGGTGGTTTCTCCGGGGGGATACCTTTGGGCACAGCAACCTCGGCTTTGGGAATTGCTGCTTCAGCATTAAGACGAGATGCTTCTGCGATTGATATGCCCTCAGCTTTAGCCCTTGCTTCAGCACCCACCTGAGTAACGGGATATTTTGTAACCTCTGGGATAGCAGGTTTGGGTATTATCTTACCCACTTTGGGTATTGGTGTAACCTCGGCTTTGGGGATTGCTATTTCTGGGGTAATTGCTTTAGCTTTAGGAAGAATCGCTCCTCGTTCACGAGCTATTTCTAATACCCTTTCTTGTGTTTTAGCAACATATTCTGTCTCACCAATAATAGTCTTCCACCAACCTCGTTGCTTACCAGTAGCGATACGCTCTAGAAGCACCCCCTCATCAGTCATTACTAAATTCGCCTCACCACTTGCAGTTCGCCCTAAAATCTTGTAAGTAGGTTTTGTAACCTCTGGGATAACAGGTGCTTTGGAGAGTTTGGGTATTTTCTCCACCGCTTTCCTTAGTTCTATACCTAATGGTCTTATATTGGGTGACAGATTAGATAAGGGTTCATCAACCATTAACTTTCCAAGTTCTGTTAACTGTCCTTCTCTATCAAGCCAACCTAACCTGACCGCCAAATCAGCTTGTCGCCCTTCAGCAATAATTCTCCTTGTTACTTCTGGCATAAAGGGAGGTAATGCCTTTGTAACCTCTGGGGTAGGTGTAACCTTTGCGGGTATTATCTTACCCTTTTTAGGTATTTTAGGTTTTAATGGTTCACCCCCAGGAATTCTAATAGCGCCAGTTTCTTCTCTAAGGATGGGCGCTGCTGCTTTTAATCCTCGTCCTGCTGCTTTGATACCTCTAGAGGCTGGCGACAATAAAAAGGCTACATCTATAGCAATGCTGAAGGCTTGTTGCCATGGAGCCATTCTATTCCAATCAAGTTTAGTGCCAAGGAAAGGAACTAATTGCCCCACCTTAATACCAGCACTTAATAGTTCCCCTTTAATCCCAAACGCCTCTGTATAAGCATCTGATGCTATTTTTTCTCTCTGGCTCTCCTCAAGAGTGCCAGTCACTCTCTCTGAAACACCTATATCTATTCTTGGTGCTGGCCAACCCATTCTACGATAATACTCCGCCATGAAATCCTCTTTTCTTATAAAAGGGACCTGGCGTTCTTCTACAAGTTCTTCAACTTCTCCTGGTTCTACTGGGGGCGCTACAGCAGGAAGTCTTAAACTTTCTATTCGTTGTCGAGACACTTTCCTCAGTTTAGGGACAGGTTGAGGACGCTTTTCTAATTGTTCAGGCTCAGGTATCCCTTCAATCTGCTCCTCAACAGGGGTTCTTAATATCCTCCCTAATGCTAAATCAATTCCAGTTTGGAGTTGTGTCATAATCTAGCTATCCTCTCAGGGCGGGCAGCAAAGGCTCGGCTTTTCAATGCCTGCCATTCCTCTTCTTGTTTTTTCTCAAAGGCTTGCTCTCTCTCAAATCTCCGTCTTGATAATTCTTCAGACATCCCTTCCATTTTTATAGACCTTCCCGCCTGAGCCGTCATCTCTTGAGCCCCCAATTGCGCCATCTGTTGTATATCCAACCCAGTAGGCAAAGGTTGTGCTTTAGTTGGATGGGGAGCAAAAGTCATTTCCATAGCTTGCTGTATTCTTGGCATATCGCCGATTATATCCTGCCCTGATGTTTTTTGTCTTACCCACTCCCCAGTAAAAGATTGAAGCCGAGGACTGCCTAATTGTTCCTCAGTCATTCCCCTTAGTGTTAAAGATGATGTTATGGATTCATCAGTAACTGCATTAAATAAATCAGCAAAATCTAAACCAGCTGGCTTAAGAACTTCCTCCCAATTCTCGCCATAACTTGATTCCATAATAAAAGATATATTTTCAGGGGTAACCTGCTCTATAGGGATTGCTAGTATCTGCAAATCAGTCTCTTCGAATGGAATCCACTTTATATCAACCTCTTCTCCAGAAGGCAAGGTTAAGCGTGTAGGAGCTTCTTTCTTAACTACAGGTAAGGCAGTTGCTTCTTGTTGAGCTTGTTCTGGTGTTAAAGGCGATTTTAAAGGCTTATTTTGACTGAGCCAAAATTGATAATAAGGGCTTTGTTGGTCAATCTTAGTTTCAAAAGGAGCATTCCCCATTGAATAGCGGAGTTGATTTCCCTTCCACCAGCCATAAGTATTATTAACCCAATCCCAAAAAGCCTTTTCTTCCCCGTCTGGCATTTAAGCCTCCTTAAATTGGTTGTCCAAATTGATTAACCAACTTGGATTCCGACCTTTCTTCTGAAGTTTGAGGTCTACGACTTAGACCTGGTGGAGGCATACCAAGCACCGACCTTAACGCATCTGGAGACTGTCCCGCTTCAGGGGGCGAGAATTCAGGTCTCACTCCTTCCTTCCCAGTAATAGGAATACCCTGTCTCATACCTAACTGCATCTCCAGAGCCATGATATATTGTTTCAAGGCATTAGCTTCACCAATTTTACCTGTATTACGATAAAACTGCTCCCTCGTTCTTAATTGTTCAATCATAGCAATTTGCTTGACTACAGGCATATCCAACATCTGGTCCTGAATAATTCTGGCATATTCTTGCTCACTATCCTGGACATCTAAGTATTCATCCCATAATGTCTCACGGCTCAGAAGTTGTGGAGGAGACATAGCTTGTCTGGAAAAGAGTATCTGCTGTGTCTTATCCAGAGCCGATGTGATAGGGATAGTTACATCAACAAATCGGACATCAGGCACATCCTTTTTATCAAATTCTTCTACAAAGAATAATCCCTTTTTAACTGCCGAAGGGTTAGTAGTTGATAGTGTTATTTTAGGGAAATTGCCTTTTTTGTATTGAGTCAGAAATTCAGAGGCGACAGATGACATGATATACTGCATAGTAACTAGATAAGGGGCAATTTTATATCGTATCGCAGCCATAAGCTGAGAGATGGCAAACCCAGATAATTCAAAGGGCACATTCCCATACACGGTATCAGGTAGAGAGCCTTTTTGCTTCTGTTTCCCTACCCAACTTAACAATTGAAACGCCTCGGCTGGGGTAGCCGCATGTTTGAGTAAGTCTATCTTCTCACCTATTTTTAATGGGATTTCCTCCCCATACCCTTTTGCTCCTTCTTTCAATACAGGCTCACCAGTTTTGGTCTCACTAACTAAATTGGGGTAGGCTGTCTCAGCCATGATAGTCGCCATGAGTGAAATCATCTTATTCTCATAATCATACATATCCCGATTAGAGGCGATTATATTTTCACCCCAATCTCTCTGCCAGTTAATAGAAGTGCGGTCTGGGATTCCAATCGCACCACAGAAAATAGGAATGTGGTCTAGTTTTTCCTGTTTTAATACTTTAATTTCCTGTGCTTTTTCAGCCTGAGAGAAGGCAATAGCATTATAAATAGTCCCATTATCGTCAAGCCAATAGTTTATGATTTTAACCTTTGCCCTGGAGTCAAGTTTGGTCATTTCAAACTTCAACCCCTTCTTTGCCCACCCTGATGCCATAGATTCAGCCATTGGCACTTCAACCTCAAAGGCACGGACACACTTTTGTAATCTTCTTTCACCCCATTGAGGATAAATTGAAATCGGATCCCACACATCAGCGATAAAATCAACTCCATCTTTGTTTTTATTTATCATAGTAAAAACAGAATACCAGCCTGACATAACCTGGTAAGCTAGTTCTCTCATCCAGTAAGATTGTCCTCGGTTCATCTGCCTGGAATCAAGATTGCGGAATATACCGAGAATAAACCTTTCGGCTTTATTCATCTTTTCTTTTTCTTCAGGGGTGAAATTGATAGATAACGGAAGACGGAAGCGGGCTGGGTAAGAAGAGACTAAAGCAACCGCAGTATCATAAAAGACTTTAGGCTCATTGGAAATCCATCTGAGCGCATCCGAGGTGATGGGCGGTTTGGTCAATCTCAAGCGCTCTCGGTCTAACAACATCTGGTCGTTGCGTGGCTTCCAGAAATCTTCTAATGTTCGAGTTTCCTTTGATAAATCAATTTCCATTTTTATATCCTCGCATAACTTTTGACCCCATATCGTTTAGACGCAATCAAGGGGACATTATTTCTAAGTTGAAGCGCAATCATAACCGCATCCAGCTCATCATCATATTTCCCTGCTGTTTTCTTAGCTACATCTTCATCCCACACATAAGCGGCGGCTTCATCCATTAGATTCGAACTCCATGAAACTAAATCCCCTGCCCTTAAAGTAGCCCCCATAGTATCTACCATAATGGGTTTTGTCTTTCTATTAGTCCTCCACCCTGGCTCTTTGCTGGGGGTAGCGGTAAGAATATCAAAATCTTCGTAATAATAAATGTTAGGATAATTATTTTCTAAAAGAGTCTTTAAAATAGAACGCCCATGGAGCAACTGTTCTACCCCGATTTCGGCATCATTATATCTCCTGCCTAATCTCAAGGTTTCCTGGGCAAAAAGGTCAGGTGGAACTCTACCTCTTAGTCTAGCTACATACTCATTAGTTTTCACCCTTATAACTGCAGCTACTGAAAAGTCCCCTCTTTCATGTCCCCCCGCAGCATCAACACCAATAACATACTTCTCCCCACCGATAACATCCTTCCAGATAGTCAGGTTATTTTCAACTCTGCCATCCTGAACCATCTGCATATAACGGCGGATAGTCAACCCATCGAAGACACTTATATCGCTGCCCAGAAAACAGTCAACATCATTTTCTGGATATTCCTGATAGAATAAATCTTTCAATTCAGCTATCTTCTCCCGGCGGAAGGCTATCTGTTCTGGCACCAGTTTGAACTTTTCCATCATCTGCTGCTCTTCATTAATAAAAACCATCTTCTCAGTTACTTTCCTGACACAAGTAATATCCCACCACCACGGATAAAAGAAGTGTTGATAGTTGACCTCGCCCATTTTAGCTGCCTGATATAACTCACAAAACTGTCCTACTCTTCCTTTAGGAGACGACTCGGCAGTGATAAATCCGCCAGCAGGCACAGTTTGAGATATATCGGCGAATAATGCTGCTGCCTTGCGAGGTGGGTATTTAGCTATTTCTGATAAATGGGCTGAGTTCAGGGTATGTCCAATTCCTAAATTATCCGACTTAGCGCTATCAATATAAATATAGGAGTCAAGGTCGGGGAATCTCATCCTTGCTCCTGATTTCCAGTCAGTTTTAGGTCTCAGTTTATCTGGTAAATTCTTATGAAATCTCTGGACAGTCTGAAATAGAAACTCAGAAGTCTCCTGGTCATGTGTGATAAGTGCCTGTCTCTGATAAGGCTGAGTAAATAGATGATATGCATTGGCAGCCATCACCCCTGAAGAGAAACCTTGTTGTCTATTTTTAACCACCACATCCCGATTAGTGCGGTTCAAAAGATAATGTCTCTGCGCAGGCCATAATTTCATCGGGGCTAAATGGCTGATATTATTCTCGTCAGCCTTAGTCAGGACCTTAAAGTTAGTCTCAATATATTTTATGCTTTCATCTTTATCAGACAATTTAATTCCTTCCAGTAAAAAGAAACCAGGCTAATTTAAGTAACTTTTCAAAGCGTCCTGGGTCGAAAACTCCTTGAGTAAGCAAATAATCAAAAACCAATTTTGAGAGATGATTATTTACTCTAACCCAATCATCCCAGATAAACTCCTGTATCACTTCTTCAAGAATTATCATCTCTTCTTTTTCTTTGGAATTTTAGCCCCTGACTTCCTCGCTTGACTCAATGAGGCAGCGATTGCTTGCTTCCTCGGATGTGTCTTCATCATTTCCCTGATATTGTGTGAAATTGTGGCTTTTGATTTGCCCCTTGCTAATGGCGACATCTTACCTCCTTTATGTTACCCTTTATTATATCATAAATCGTAGTGCGTAGAGACTGCCTGCTTTAGTTGGCAGAGGAAACGCACTCCCTCCTAAAACTATATGGGATGATTTTCTCTCCACCAAAACCTTAGCAGTTGCCACCAGGACGCACCTCTAAACCACAATACTTTAGTTTGTGCGTCTTTTTCAGCTATATCATAATCCTCAATAGATTTGGCTTCTAACTCCTTCATAAAGGGGATATCAATTCTACTGTGACAATTTGGGCATTCAATGTCATAATGTAGCATTATCATTCTCCTATATTAACACCGCCTGTTTATTCCTTTCCATAACCAACTGGCAGTATTCCTCAGAAAGCTCATAGCCAATTGCCCGTCTACCTAATTCAGCCGCCACCTTCAAGGTTATTCCATCTCATGTCTTTTTTAACTGCTCTTCTTTACTGTATCCTTTCCTAGTGATTTCACTAGGCGTTTTGCTTCTAGTATCTTCTTTGTAGGCTTTACCCATAGTGATTTCACTATAGACTTTAACTATCTGAGATTTGATATACTCACCAGGGCTTGAAAACCCTTGCTTAATAGCCTTTTCTTGTAGCGATTTCACTACGACATCTTTAAGCCTGATTGTGATACAGGTCGTATTCCTTCCTTTCATATCTTTATTATACCATAGTGATTTCACTATGATTAGCTATAGTGTTTCCACTACCCAATCCTCTAGCCTATTTTCGTTGTATCCCTTCCTTTCATATGACGAAGAGGGTTACTTCACCTTTGTGTCTCCCGGGAGTTGCGCTTTGTAGAGGTGAAATAACCCTCTTATCTTTATTATACCATATCCGTAGTGATTTCACTATGTCTTTGTATATATTGAAAAATTTCTGCAAGAGTAATCTGATTATTTCACGACATTTCCCTGGCGAGGAAGCCCCCCCCCTATACACCCCTACCACGCACACGCCAAGCCCATCCTTGGCACATTTATTGTCTAGTATCGCCTATAACCCCGCATTTTACCGCCCAACTGGCATATTTATTGCCTCAAAAGGGGTATATGAGAGGTATTTGAGGCTATGGGGCGCACTATAGCTATTCAGTAAAGTTGCTGTTACTTGAGGCTAAATCAAGTGGAAATCAAGTGTAGTTGATTAAAAACAAGTTACCAAAGCTCTATCTTAATAGGGTTTTACCGGGGCGATTAAAGGGACGGCCTGATGAGGGGGATGTCTTCTTCTTCTCATGTATCCTCTTATATATTTTCTATACCACAGTAATCTTTTAATACCCTTACTTGGCATATACCTATAATACCATGTTCCCAGCGTTCCCACCATCTGAAAGTAGGCGAGGTGGCCAAGACAAGCCGCCCAGTGCCGTTGACCATCAACCTACTGTATCCCCACCCCCAACTTCTATAACCCACCATAGCAAAGTATTCAAAAAAGAATTAAGGTGGCTAGAATTCAATCCTGGTGCGTCAGGCCTTTAAAGCCTTATACGGTATCGGCTAAAGTTCACCAATTCGTTCACACTAACGGCTAATCGACTTTATTTTCAACCCTTCCCCTCTTTGAACCTGACACGAAGATAAAATAGAGTAAAAGTGAGTAAAACAGCCCTATACAAAGCTAGGTGATGGTCGCCATTAGCTCTAGTTGGGCTTGCCTATACGAGTGGGAAGGCGTAAGGTGGATATAGCATCTTAATAGAGGTTAAGGCTGTAAGTCCAGACGGGATAGCCACAAAAAGGGAAATAGAGACAATGAAACTAAAACTAATTGAGAATCAAGTTTACAATGGATGGAGATATACCGGCTCTTATCGGCGGAAGTGCGATAAGTGCGGGATAGTCCGCCAAAAGTGCCATGAATTTATCCGAGAAAATACTCCCTATGGGGATAATTGGAATGGATTCCAATATCCTGAAGAACCAATGATGCTAGGCTCTGAATGTGTGAAGGAATTCATAAGCGGGCTAACCGGGGGAATAGAGAATAATGAATGCACCTAAATGGGCACAAGTCTTGATACTAGACGCAATGATATACCTTGAGAGTAAGGGCTATCAATCGGACTTACCAGATATAAAATGGAGACAATCCCATACCGCTTGGAACTTCAAAACAGACAAGCCCGCTCTCCGTAACAATTCTAGCGGCGTATGCTATGAGAAGTATATCACCATCGTGCAGGGTAAAGACCGCACAGACAACAAATTAGTGATACTCCACGAATTAGCACATTGGGTATTGCTCTATCATGAGGGACACACACCTAGATTTTGGGACTTAGCATGGGATTTATACCGATGGGCTAAATTGCCAGTCCGTTATTGCTTAAGCCGTGAAAAGGAATACCGCAAAGGCGCAATAGTAGCATACCATAATAACCGCAAGATAAATAAGAATAAGTTGGCATAAGCCTGAATCATAAGCAAGGGAGGGAAAACAAAAACGAAACTTTGGGGCAACTAAGAGAAGCGATAGGCTGTAAGTCCAGACTAAATAGCTGGCAAGCCACAAAAGGAGGATAAAATGACAAAATATAGTGTTTGGGCAACCATACCAAAGCTAACCGAGGTAGACAGAGGTGAGGGCAAAGAGCCAGCGGCTAAAATTCAACTTTGTTGGGGAAATAATCTTGAGCGGACTACATTAGGAACGGATGGCGGTTTGACATTGGCTGAGGTTGAAGACTTAGGGTGGAGATGTAAGCAAGCTATCCAGCTATTGAAAACGGGCAAGATACGAAACCAACACGGCTAGTCATCTTACAACCTAGCCCATGTGGGAATAAGGAGACAAGAGAAAATGACAACTAGAATAACTCTAAAATCAGTAAGGACTATCCCGACAGACTTCGGATACATGGCGAACTTAGATTTACCCAAAGGCAAGGAGTATGATGCTGTAATTCTTTGCTACAATAAAGGTAGAGGATTAGAGCCGATACAACTTTGTCTCACCCATCAAGTTTATCTAGAAAAACTTGAGAGAATATACGAGGAACACGGCGGGAGTTATCACTTTGAGGTTGTGGCTATTCCTGTATGCTCTAAAGATTATATTATCGTGTTAGACAACCACAAAGATTTTATTGTTAGCAAGCCGACAGATATATGATCTGCTCTAATTATGATGCAAAGTATCAGACAACTTTGGAAGGAGGCAAGGCTATGCTAACCACTACCTTTGACCTGGCCAGATCGGCCGGAGCCTGTACGGCACACTACAGGAAATTCGCTAAGAGTGTCGGCGGCATTAGGAGTTATGGGAAAGATACACCCATTGAGCTAACCAGGATAGCTGAAGTCTGCGGTATTCTGAACGCCTTGTGGTGTTTGCGTTGCACCCAGCAACCACAGGAGGCCGAAAAGTTGAACAGGCTCCTGGCTGCTGACTATTCTAGGAGAATATACCCTAAGGATAATAGACCTCGATGGGCTACCGCCTGCAATGCCGCCTGGGATGCCGGGGCTGCCGCGAATGCCGCTAGGCATACCGCCGGGGTTGCCGCCTGGGCTGATGAGCAAGCCTGGCAACTGAAGCATTTTAAGGCTGTGGTTCTATCGCAGAATGAAGAAAGAGGAGGGAGAAAAGAGTAAATTATGTTAGTCTTGATTATGAAAGGTAAAGCTAAAACAGTATTCCAAATATGGGGTTTATTCGTCCAGAAACAGGGACATAAAACACTGGGAGAATTGGCTAAGAGATGATTGAGTTTTTGGTTACTAAAACCCCATCAGGTTATAACCTGCACCAGGATGGTAAAATAACCTTCAAGTCAAGTAAGACTAAGGTCTGGACCGCCATCAGGAATAGGTCGTTGACCGGGGTCATTGAGTTCAAGGTCGCCGTAGAAGTAATTAGGAGGCAGGACGGGGAATGAAAATTCACAAAGCCAAAGCGGAGGGTAAAGAATAAATGAACATTGAGATAATCAGACCGCATGGCGACTTAAAGCGTGAAAGATGGACATTCAGCCTGATGATAAATTTTGCTACACCGACTATCTATTGGGACAGTTATATCTTTGAGGCAAGAGAAAACACCCGCCATAAGAAGTGGAGCAACCAAAGCATCTGGACACGACTAAACAAACGGGACAATACCACCACTAACCCGCCGTTGCCCGATGACGTAAAGATAGAGGTTAGAAAGACCTTTGCCAGTAGAGTGGTAACACTACTAATAACACAATAGGAAGAAACAACTATGCAGATAGTCATTAAATTCACAAATTCAAGTGCCAAAAGGACAGAGTGGTTACTTCAAAGAAGATACAAAAGCAAAGCCAAGCTAGGCGAGTTGGCTAAAGTAGCCATATTGCGGGAAGCGGCACAAGAGGCTATGAAGGATATAGACCCTGAGTTTATCTCACGGGAATAGGAGATGTGTTATGCCTAAATCAACCCGCTTTACCCGAAATCGCAGGTTTTTAAGAAGGCGCAGAGTGCTTAATCGGGAAAGGATAAAAGGTGAAAGATTTAACCTGTCCTAATTGCGGTCATACTAAAGATGTCATAATCCGATACGGACATGTCGGGGGACACCCTGGCGATATGCCTTATATCACCTGTCAGAACGAAACTGAGTGCTGGAGACGGTGGGATGAGCAGCAAGCTAAGAAAAAGGACAAGATAAACATTATAGATTGGGTAAATATGCCTTCTGGGGATTACTTTTTTTTAATCAGCACCATAATGGATAACATCAAGTGGCGGATAAGGAAAAATGATAAATAATGGCGAGATAAAAAATAAAATAGACAGGCGGAGCGGGCATTTTCTCTGCCATAAATGTGGGCAGGATGCCGGGGCTGGAGTTGTTGTTAAGGGGTTCGTTCACTGTGTCCGATGCGGGCAGGAAATAAAGGAAAGTAAAACAACATGAAAGGTATATTATTTAAGCCTGCTATGATTGAGGCGATTAGAAAGGGTAGGAAAACAGTTACCCGCCGTCTCCATAACCTGGGGGAAATCAATAAAGAGCCTGATAAGTGGTTCTATTTGGAGGGGAGTTCACTAGTAGAGAGTGAGCGGTTCACCTTTTTTAATGAAGGTGACTATTCCAAAAGTTCTTCCACAATCGTTATCAAATCTCATTTCAAGGTCGGCGAGATTGTATATATCAAAGAGGCACATTCCTTTGTAGACTATCAACTATCAGGCGAATGGCAAGGGTATGTAAAGGTTGAATATCCGCTTGATGGGATAACGCAATGGTTAAAGAAACCACCAAATTACAACCTCATAGTGCTTAGCAAACGTTCCCCGATGTTCATGCCCGCATGGGTAGCCCGCTATTTTATCAAAATACTGGGCAGCAGACCTGAGAGATTACAGGAGATAAGCCAAAATGATATTATAAGTGAAGGATGCCCTGAGTTTCCTCATTTATTTAACATCGATACTTTAAATGAGGCACGATTTACATGGTATAGAGTCCTTTGGGACGCTATCAATCCAAAGCAAAAATGGAATACCAACCCATTTGTCTGGGTCTACTCTTTTATAAAAGTTGACAAGTTAGTGAAGATAGAGGAGGTTAAAAATAATGGCATCGTATAATTCAGTAACTATCTTAGGCAACTGCGGGAAAGAACCAGAGATGAGGTTTACTCCTGGCGGCAAGCCAGTGGTAAATTTCTCTGTGGCAGTCAATTCCAAATTCGGGGAAACCGAAACAACAGAATGGTTTACTGTCGTAGCTTGGAATAAACTAGCCGAACTTTGTAATCAATATCTAGCTAAAGGTCGCCAGGTTTTTGTGGAAGGCAGACTACAAACACAGACTTGGGAGGGACAAGATGGACAGAAGCATTACCGCACTGAGATAATAGCAAATAAGGTTTTATTCCTGGGAAAGCATGAGGATGTTGGGAATACAGAGCAAGTAGAAGAGGATAGTAATGAACAAATCTGAAAATATCTCTGAACTAGCTAAAGCCTTAAATATCTTCCAGGGCAAACTGAAGGCGGTCAAGAAGGATGGTGTTAATCCATTTTTCAAGACGCACTACGCTACACTTGACGCTATCTGGGAAGCCATAAGAGAACCATTGTCAACTAATGGGTTGGCAATAACCCAAACACTCGGACAGTCAAGCGATGGGAAGGCCCTACTGGATACCACCCTACTACATACAAGTGGTGAATGGCTCAGTGGTAGTATGCTTCTTAATCCGGTAAAGGAAGATCCTCAAGGATTAGGGTCGGCTATTAGTTATGCCCGCAGGTATTCCTTATGTGCAATGCTTGGGATAGTCGCTGATGAAGATGACGATGCCAACATAGCAACCAAACCTAAATCTGTAGCAAAGTCAACAGCAGATAGAATAGACAAAGACCCCGAAGTTGCTGAACAATCCGCTATGATAGATACTAAACCTACTGAAATACCCACATTCAAAAATCTCGGGGACTTATTAATGTGGGCGTATAATCTTAGACCCAAGATAAAATCAACCGACTTAAAGGCAAGGCTACCTGCTTCACCAACCCTTGAGCAATTGCAGAAATTAGCTGAGGAGATATTAAAAGGAGGATAAGATGACAGAAAAAAACAAAGATTATTCGGCAAGCGCTGTGCACTTGTGTAATCCACCAGAACTAAAGAAAGTTCTAGAAGAGCGGCGGGATTTTATAAGCCACATAGCTAACCTGAAGGCTTTATTAGAAGCCTACCCTGAATGGGCAGAGTTACGGAAAGCCGAGCAAAGGCTCGCCGACCACGACCAATATATCCGAGAGGCTATAAACCAGTTTGGCTCTTATCAAGATGTAGATAAGGGCTGGTATGCTCTTAAACAACGCAAGGAATCAATCACTTATACGCCAGAACTCGTTAAGATAATCCTTGAGCCAAAATTAGCCAGTTTGGTTATCGTGGAGTCGGTTGATAGCAAAGCTCTGAATAGTCTAGTTAAGGGTGGGCTGGTATCGCCGGAGCAAATTCAGCAATGTGGCGAAGTCAAAGAATCTTACGCTTATATTGTGAGGTAGGTAAAAAGAAAACTTGATACTCTATCCAGAAAGAAGTGGTCAATACCCTAGAATTTAATCCTGAGAAGTCTCAGGGCACTTGTAACTTAGAGCGGAAGGAGGAGAAAAAGATGAGTGATATAGCACTAGAAATAGATTTAGTTAAGAGATATTTAGAATGTTTTTACTCTTCGGCAGCACCGTATTTAGCTAAATCTGAATGGGGGAAAATAAGTGAGTTAGAAGAGGACTTTGCTCGTAAAATCGTTATGTTCTTAAGGAGGCATAAATGGAAGCCGATAAAAAACGCCTTGAGCAAGTAAGGAGGCAACAAAAACTTAAAACTGGTGTCTTGCATAGTGGTAGCGTATGCTGACTGAGAAAGGAGGGATAAAATGAGGATATTAACTCACAAAGAGATAGCTAGAACAATCGAGATTGCAGATGCTCATTTGCATGGTTATACAGAAAAACAATGTAGAGATAATCCTGAACTCTTATTACCAGACGGAGGAGTAGATATAGACTGGGATATTCCACCAGAACTTACAGTGAAAAGATTTAATGAGGCTATCTGTAAAGCTCAAATGAGAAAGGATAATAAGCATTTTAGGCGAAAGTGCCAATCTTGCCCAAGGTGGGCTGTTACAATTAGAGGTGAAAGATGAGCGTAGTAAGTTACCTTGATTGTGGTTGTGCAATCTTATCAGAT
>ERZ1292632.1657-Hain-H43-01um-R2-1657-length-20801-cov-5_pt1 | contig 20801 bp, 13 predicted proteins | sample MGYA00564407_ERZ1292632 | MGnify/ENA primary metagenome ERZ1292632 (study PRJEB36523, sample SAMEA6512637) | groundwater metagenome | collected 2019-01-08 | study: AquaDiva: Metagenomics assemblies of 32 groundwater samples | reverse complement strand
CGTTGAGGACGCCGCCGATTGTGGAAGAGGCGGTGACCGCAAGAGCGGAGGTGGTGGCGCCGGTGGCGGAGAGGTTGAGCACGGTGGTGAGGCCCGTATTGGAGATGGAGAAGAGCGTGGTGGTGCCTACTCCTGCCGATGACGATGCGATGGCGAAGAGTGTCGTAGGCAGAGCTACCCCGTTGGTGGTAGAGGCGAATATGGTGAATTGTGCAAAGGGTGTGGAAGTGCCGAGGCCCAGTCTGCCGGTCGCGGAGTCGAAGGAGAGGATGGAACCGTTCGCGTTGCCGAAGCGAACCGTTGAGGAGGCGGAGAGTCCGTTAGTGAGGAGGAGCAGAGTGGAGGTGCTGTTGGCGTTGGTGCCGAAGGAGGTGGTGGGAGTCCAGGGGAAGGCAAAGTTCGCGTAATCGGTGCCGGCAACGGCGGCGGTTACCCTGCCGTTTGCGTCAGTTTTAAGAAGCGAAGAGATGATGCCTGTGATATGGAGGTTAGTGGTAGTTGCATTGGTGGTAGAAGCGCTAGTTGCAAAAAGCGAGGAGAAGGTATTATGTGCATTGAAATTATTTTGCGTAGTGGTGGAGAAAGCCGTTGTAAACACGCCGGTCGCGGAGTTGTATGCAAGTGGATATACCGCAGAGAGCGATGTCGAAGAAATTTTATTGTTGAAGAGATTCCAATCGGTTGAAGAGACATACCCGTCGGTGCCGCTACCAGACTGCGAGATGGTGAGAGCTCCGGTTTGAGAGTTCCATGAGAGCGGCGCGGAAGCAGAGATGGAGGTGGATCCAAGGAGTCCGAGCGAACTCGTTGCCGTGAGTGTATACCCGTTGCTTGAATTCCCTATCAAAATATTTCCGTAATTTGGTGCGGTCGAAATTCCTGTGCCTCCATACTGGATCGAAAGAGTCGAGGAAGCGACTACGGAACCCAAACTGTTTGTGGTAAGGAGAGCCGAGAGAAGATTAGTAACCGCAAGGTTAGTGGTGGTTGCGTTGCCTGCAGTGAGCACAGACGAATAGAAATTCGTCGAAGTCGAATTGGTTGAGAGTAGCGTCGGAAAGGTGGAGGTGGCAGTGGTGGTGGCGGTAAAGTAAGCCGCGACGGCTTGTCCTACTACAGAGAGTTTTGCATACGGCGAGGTGGTGCCTATGCCGACATTGCTCGTGCTTCTCGTGATGAACAGTGGCGTGTCAATAAGAGTTCCGGCATCGTCGTAATTTCGTATCGCGAAGTCGCTTCCGGTATTGCCTCCGCTTTCCGTTCCGTCTACGCGGAATGCCCATCTTGGTTTGTTGTCCGTCCTAAACGAGAAAATGCGCGGGTTCCCTGCGTCGGCGTCGAAAATAATTCTCGTAAGAGCATTTCCTCCGTCGATATGCAGGATTGAAGCTGAGTTCGGAGTGGTAGTACCTATGCCGACATTTCCGCCTGTTGCGGCAAAAACACTTCTTCCGGAGCTGTAGAGAGATGAAGTTGTCGCATTAACGAAACTCACGTCCGTAAAGTACGAGGTTGAAGCCGCCTGCAGCCCCTGCGTGAACCAGATGGGGGTTGAGGTGGAGTTGGCAAGCGCACCAAAGTTGGTGGTTGGGGTAAACGAGAAAGCTCCCGAACCGCAGGTCGTCGAGGTGACCGTACCTGACGAATCAGTCGTGAGACACTGCCCAGCTGAAGCGCCAAGATTTGAAACGACGAGATTTGTGGTAGAAGCGGTTGTTGCGGTTATTGCGGTCGTCGACGCGTATGGAGTCGTGACTTTATTTGGGAAAATATAATCGCCAGTGCCAAACGTGCCGCCTACGGTGGTAATAACCCCCGTTGACGAATTGTACGAAATGACGCTTTGACCACTTAGGCTAGACGAGGAAACCTTATTGTTAAACACATTCCAATCGGTCGAAGCAAGGTACCCGTTGGTAGATGAATTTGATTGCGTGATGGTAAAGACACCGGTCGAACTGTTGAAAAAGAGCGGCGTCACAGCCGAAATTGAAGTCGAACCTAAGAGTCCGAGCGACGAAGTCGCGCTCAATGTGTAGCCACCGGCAGCATTTCCTAAAAGAACTTGACCGTATGACGGCGCCAGAGTCAATCCCGTCCCACCGTATAGAACTCCTACCGAGCTTGTCGCGGAGACGATGCCGTTATTGGCATGCAGCGGGCCGTTGAACGCATTCAAGGTCAGTGAACCGAGTTGCGCGATACTTGCAAACAGGTTCGTCGAGCTTGCCGTAGTGGCAAAAAGGCTCGTGGTGGTAGCGCCACTCTGTCCAATCGTAAACACAGTAGTTGATGCGCTTGTCACCGCCTCAAACAAAATTCCAGATCCCCACGTCGTCAGTTTTGCATACGGCGTTGTCGTTCCAATACCGGCATTGTCGGTATTGGTAGTGAGCCGCACTACAGCACCATCGTCAGTCCATCCGCCGGCCGATGCGGATGTAAAACTCTGAAAGCTCGAACAGTCATTTGAGTATTCAAGTCCGGCAGCACCTTGGCGGAAACATCCCGAAGAAGATCCGTCATTCGCGTTGATGCGGATAACGCCACCGTTATTCAAATGCAGCATCGAAAGCGGCGATGACGTACCGATACCGAGGCGGCCATTCGTATCATCCCAATACAGCGCAGTCGTACTCGCTGCAAATGATCCGGCGTTATTAAACTGGATTGAGCCCGTGGATCCTGCCGCCGAACCGCTGCCCGTAACGCATGTGCCGTTTATCGCAAAACATCCGGCTGCAATATCGATGCCGTTTGCAAATGTCGATGTCGCATTTGATGAGTTAGTAAACGAACCCAAAAATGTCGTGTTGGTTAGGGTGGCGCCCGTATCTGAAATCGAACTGCCTCCGCCGCTTGCACCCCCTCCTAAAAAGATCGGCCGGATACCTGTCATGGACACGACAAATTGTTGCAATGAAACAATCCTGTCTTCAAACTCGCCGCGTGAAATTCCATTACCATCGACAATCACGCGTTCGGTAGTCCGTTCGATTACCGGATATGTATTTTGCACGATGGTCGTGGTTGCATACGCAGGACCTGGCGCCGGTGAGGATGCGATTTTCGTTTTTGGCATGAACAGTGCCAAAAACTTGGAGACAAGATTAAACGCAAAATTTTGAGGATTAATATCCTCTACCGAAACCGAAACAGGATGTGTTCCAAAAAATGGCGAATCGAGACGACCGAGTGATGCGGAAAGCGATCGTGTGAGACCGGTGTTTGCAAGCGTATTAGAATTTATTGCGCTCGCAATTGCGACCGTTGAGACGAGGAGCACTGCGCCGAGTGCGAGCGCGAGCGACTGTTTGAAAAATGATTTGCGCGGCGATGCAGTTTGTACTGGTGCATGGACCGGAGAAACTTTCTTGGCAATCGGAAGGTTATTAACTTTGCGATACGCTTCGTTTTCTTCGCGGCGCTGCTGTGATAATTCTTCACGTCGTTCAACCTTGGCGAGGCTCCGTGATTTTTCAAATTCGACGATGGATACCTCATCAACAAACCATGCGTTTTTAACGCGCATACCCTGGAGCTTTCCCTCGCGACAAAGCCGTCCGACATAGTCGGGGGCGCAATTAAGACGCTTTGCCGCCCGACGTGCAGTGAGCATCGGGTTACCTTCTGGCGTTAAAATTTGTGGTTGCTTCTGCATGCTCCGAAAAATCTTTTGTTTACGCAGTTAGATCGGCGTACTAGCTTCTATTGTACGCGTAAAAGCTTCATTACTTCGTGTAATTTAAGATGATACCTGTGGATATTGTTGTTTTATGATCAGTAAAAAAAGCTATGTAGATAAAGACGGATTTACTTTTAGGAATGCGGGCACTGCAAATTATTTTTAAATACACTAGTGCAAATTTTTTATCATTTTTTTAAACTCTCAAATTCCCGAGATACGCTCTATTTATATAGGAATATTGTCGAGAACTTGCCGAGATCTCGGCATCTCGAGCGCTAATTCTCGGTAAAGTTGCTTAGTCAAACTTAATAATTAATTACTAAAAATATAAGAGAGCGGGCCAATACGTTGAATAATAAGCTTATATTGCCGATATTTTTCAAATTAAAGGAGTTTTGACAGAAATATATTTATGATGTTTCGGTATTAAATTACCTTCATTTACTTGCCATCAAACCTAACTCTCAGTACCGAGAAATATCGAAATAAGTAATAGTAGCAAGTTATATCGGAGAGCTATCTCGACATTGCTCAGTTATAAAAATATAGCGGCTTCCGCCGCCATGTTTGTACATCTATGAGACTAAGACAATTACTGAGTCCCGAAGCTAATCGACGCCGTGAGCGTCTCCCCCTCAACGATCATAGAGTAGTGGAGCAGATAGGCCGCCCCGGTGACCGCAATGAATGTCAGCACTGATACGACAACTAATGCTAAAACTGGACGTCTCTTATTCGCATTCTTTCGATGCGGAACATATACTTCCGCTGTATCTTGCTCATCATTTAAAGATTCAAAATCACGCGTTGTTTCCTTTTTGATTTCTGGCATCAGCGGAGATTCGTCAGACATATAAGTTAATCCCCGGCGGCTCTCCTGCGGCTTGCTAATGTGCACAGCAATTTTGTGCTCGTCAGATGCTACGGGTGGCAATTGAACAGCTTCTCTTACTTGAAGTGCTTCGGAAAATGCAAACGCTGGTTCAGGAACTTCTTGTGTACTTTCAGAATCTTCCGCTGATGGTTCTACAGTCGGAAGTAATTTTTCTTTTGTTGCGGGAGCAACTTTCGCTATTGCCAGAGGCGCCGGTGCGGATGCTTCTCCACGCAGATATGCTTCCAAAGATTCCGCTTCGACATACCAAGAACGGCCAACCTTTTCACCGATTACTTTGTTGGCGCGTATCAACTGGCCGATATAATCGGAATGGTATTTGTGTTCCTTGGCGGCACGACGCGACGAGATGTATCGCTTGCCCGATATTTCTAGCTCATCCATGGAGCCTATTCTATCAGGAGAGTATTTTTTGTATAGTCTCCCTAAGTGCTCGGGGGTCAGCCTTGCCTTGGCTCTCCTTCATCCCCTGTCCTACCAAAAACTGAAGTGCGGCTTCTTTGCCAGCTTTAAAATCTGCAGCAACCTGCGGATGTTCCCCTACCACTTTGCGTGCAATCGTTTCAAGCGCGCCAATGTCGCTTTGTTGCGTATATTTTTTAATTATCTCCGATAAATCCCCTCCTTGTGCAAAGGCCTCTGCCAGTGCGTCTTTTGCACCGCGGGAAGAAACTTCATTTTTTTGTACGCTGACGATCACTGCAGCGAGACCCTGTGGAGTAATATTGTGTAAGCCGCTATCCCCCATTTTTTGAACGAGCCCTGCCAGATCCGAGCCAATATAGTTAGCCACCAACCTTGTTGCGCTTGGAATTAACACAGCCGTCGCCTCAAATAGCCCGCCGAGGCGTTGGTCGGCGATGAACATCTCAATGTATTCTTTCGGCATTCCTTCTGCTGTATAGCGCTCACGTCTTTGTGCGGGCAATTCAGGCAACTCCTTGCACAGTGCATCGGATGAGAACTCTGGAACTTCCGAAAGGTGCAGTTTGGGTAAGTCGGGGTCTGGAAAATATCGGTAGTCATGGGAGGATTCTTTTTTTCGTTGTTGATATGTTTTTTGTCCTTGTTCGTCCCATCCGCGTGTCTCTTGTGCCACCCTCTCCCCCTTTTCAAGGAGTACGGTTTGCCGCTCTATTTCAAAGGCAATAGCCCGCTCAACCGAGCGGAAAGAGTTGAGATTTTTGACCTCTACCTTGGTACCAAGGGTATTGTCTTTTGAGACCGAGATATTGGCTTCTACCCGCATCTCGCCCTTCTCCATGTTTGCGTCCCCTACCCCAAGCGAACGGAGTAATAATTGAAGTTCCCGCGCAAAATTGCCGGCGGTTTGTGCGTCGTGGATCACAGGGTCAGTCACGAGCTCCATCAGTGGCACACCAGCGCGATTAAAATCGACGAGACTTGTCTCTCCTTGGTGTTGACTGCGAGCGGTATCCTCTTCAAGATGCACGCGGGTAATTGCGACGCCAGAAAGAGATCCTCCCACCACGAGCGGGTACAAATATTGACTTATCTGGTAGCCCTTGGGGATGTCAGGATAAAAATAATTTTTCCGATCAAACTCCGAATAGTCGCGCGCGAGTGTCGCGCCGAGCGCCGTGCCTACCAAGAGCACCTTTTTGACTGCAGCTTCATTGATGACCGGAAGCGCACCCGGGTGCGCCATGCACACGGGGCAGATGTTTTTATTGGGAGTTTTTTCATCCGCATCATTGAGGCACGCACAAAACATCTTGGTGCGTGTCTTCAGTTCGGCATGGATCTCAAGCCCTACGGTCGGCGTATACATATATAAAGGTATGCACCTATATTAACGCAAAACCGCAATCAGGCTATCGGCGAGCGCTTTGATTGCCGCATCATCCAACACGGTGACGGTGTAGACGTTGGGGTGTTTTTTCTCAAAGGTGGATTTTATTGCCTGAACTTCCGAGATATCTCGCATGTCCGACTTAGTTAAGACGATAATCTCGGGTTTCGCGGCTAAAATACCGCCTTCAAAGGCTTGTATTTCGGCACGCACCGTTTTGTAGTCATTGTCTAAGTTTGAGGACTCGAGCGAGAGACAGTGGATAAGTAGGCTGGTCCGGGAGATATGCCGGAGAAATTTATAGCCCAACCCCTTGCCGGCCGAAGCACCTTCAATAAGCCCAGGGATGTCTGCGAGGATGTAGCCGTGAAGTGCGCCCAAGTTTGGATCGAGCGTGGTGAATGCATACAACGCCACTTTTGCCCCAGCACCGGTCAGTGCATTGAGGAGCGATGTTTTGCCCGCGTTTGGCAAACCAATGAGCCCCGCATCGGCGATAAGCCTCAGTTCGATATGCAAGGTTGCATGTTCGCCCTTGCCACCCGGCATCGCTTCTTTCGGCGATCGATTGACCGAGGATTTAAATGCGGCATTACCCGCGCCGCCGCGACCGCCCTTGAGCACGAGTTTCTGTTCGTCTTCGTGCAAGAGTTCGTGCACCTCTCCGGTATTAGAGTTCCGCACGAGCGCGCCAACCGGCAAATTAATAATGAGGTCTTCGCCGCGCTTGCCGTCTTTGTTTTGATTGCCGCCTGCATCGCCATTGTCGGCCGCCCATGTTTTGTCGCCGCGATAACGGGAGAGCAGGTTAATATCGCGAACGCCGCGTATATATACGTCGCCACCGTCTCCCCCGTTGCCCCCCGAAGGACCAGAGTATTCCTTGCCTTTGAGGTGGAGCCAGCGCACCACGCCGTCGCCTCCATTACCCGCTTTCGCGGTTATGGTCATTTCATCAACAAACTTCATGTGCAGGGAGTATACGCTAGAAGCCCTGGTATAGCCACCATGCGATCAACGCCAAAATGATGATCCCGACAATTTTAAAAATAGGTTTGACAAGAAATTTGAAAACAAGAAACCCAATCACTACGAGTGCCAAAATTTCCCACCATGCCATGCACCTATGCTAGCAGGTTACATATATGACATCAATACATCGTAGAATGCATCAAAAAATAACAAGCTCCAACTGACGAAGTATCCCATCTGCTGCAGGAGCATAAGCAGACCGGCGACGATGAGCAGCGCTGCGCCTACATAGGTTAGGATTCTCGTCATACCGCCGATACGGGTAAACGCGGCGCCCGCAAAGTCGATGAAGTATGCGGTGAGTAAAAACGGGATACCAAGCCCCAAAGAAAAAATGCAAAGCAGCAGGGCGCCTTGCAGCGCCGTTGTAGATTGCGAGGCAAGCAGCAATATGGTGCCGAGTATCGGCCCGATGCACGGGCTCCACCCGATAGCAAAGAGCGTGCCTATCACAAAAGAGCTCTCGACACGCCCAACGGCAAATGCAGAAGCGGCGACATGCCGCTCTACGGAAAGAAAAGGGATGCGCACACCAAGCATCGTGAGACCAAAGACAATAAGTACAAGTCCTGCGAGCTGCGAGAGAAGCTCGCGGTACGGGCCGAGCAGTATCCCGAAGAAGCCCGCAAATGCTCCGAGCAAAATAAACACTATCGAAAAACCGAGCACAAACGCGAGCGCGTTGCGCATGATTTTGTCCGTACCCCCGGCAATAAACGCCAAGTAGCCCGGAACGATGGGCAGCGTACAAGGAGCCAGAAACATCAAAATCCCTGCAATAAATGCGCCGGGGATCAGCGCTACTTCAAACATTGTTCAATTGTACCGCGATAGTGCGCTAAAAACTCTTTGTCTTTGGGGTGGGTCAACATCTGTAGCGCTTCGTCGAGCGAAACGAAGCGGGCCTGCGTTACTTCAGCGTCTTCCGGGGAGAGTACTGCCTCACCTGTAGTAAATAAAAATAGGGTTCGCTTGCGGCTACCCCATGCATCGTTTTCTCCCACCCCTTCTGGGCCAATAGACTTGCGTTCGTATGAACCTAACTCTTTTACCAGCGCCAAATTTTTGATCCCCGTCTCTTCCACTATTTCACGCATAGCTGCAGCAAGAAGACTCTCCCCTGCCTCCACCTTGCCTTTTGGAAACGACCAGGAGTTGCCATGCTGCTCTACGAGCACAAGCTTTTTCTCAGGCCCGATGATAATCCCTCCCGCAGATTCGCGCGACATCCTTGCAGTGTACCAAAAAGAAATCACTATTCCATACATAGACACCTCCTATCCGCCACTACGATATATCGTAGTGTTTTTATGTTCTACTTCCATATATGGAAGTGTTTGATGTGATGGATTGATATATCAATCCATCATTAAAACTAAATAAAAAAAACCCTGTATCTCTGTAAACAGAAATGCAGGGTACGGGGTCGAAGGGCCAAAGTACGAAGTCCTTAGGCCTGAGGGGCCGAGGAAAGTTTGCGAACGGCGAGGAAACGATAGCGGCCACTCCAGTCGAAGCCCCACCAACGGATGTCGAGGCTGCGTCGGGCGTCGAACCGGCAGAGGTACGACACGTAGCGGTTGCCGTTGACCTCCGCGACGGAACCGAGGGCGATAATCGGGTACTTCCGCTGCTCTTCCGGGTATTTCTCCCCGAAGGACAGCAGGTGCTCGATCTTGCCCGGCTCGAAGCCCGCTGCCTTGATCGCCTCGACGGCCACTCCCGAAGGCATGGTGGAGTCGAAGTGGAAGATCCTGGCCTCGAACTGCTCGACGCCGTTGACGACCACCAGGAATTTCTCCGCGGTGATGTCGTCGCTCTTCCAGTCGTAGTTGCCGGCGGCGATCATCTGGTCGAGCGAGCGGCCATAGTCAACCGAAAGCGTGAGCTGTTCCGGCGTGACCGCGCCGAGCTTGAGGGCCTTGCGGATGCTGTCGCGGTCGAGACAGGCGGCCGGATCGAGCAGATCCGATAAGATGCCGGAGCCATAGAGCGCGTCGAGGCGCTCCGAGGACGGATCCTTTGCGTGGATGAGATTCAGGGCTTGAAATGCCTGACCGAAAGTTGCCTTGCTCATAGGATTCCCCTATCAAGCGCTACTCCTTGCGGGGTAGCAATGCTAGCGGGCGAGCTGGAAGATTCCTTTTCGCCATAGCCCAGAGAGGCCCACAAAAGAGCCGCTTGGGGCTATGGCGAGTTCGCAAACGTATCAAAGAACTACATTTCGTTTTACTACACATAAGCTAGTTTTGTCAAGCAAATCGTAGCACGCACTTCCCCGCGGCCAGAGAGTCCTTTTGTTTTACCGCTTGACCTTGGTTGCAATTAAATGGTTGTGCTCGTCTGTTCCCTTTAACCCACAGTTTTTCCACTTTTTGCCGCTGCCGCAGGGGCAGGGGTCGTTGCGGCCCACTTCCTTCGCATCTCCGGAGGTTACGCCTCCAGAGATTGAGGATACAGGACGAGAGGCGGGGGTTGCGGCAAGCGAAAGGGCACTCTCGACCGCTTCTTTGCTTAATCCTTCAATGAGTTCAAACACCCTCGCGGCGAGCATGAGTTCCAACTCTTTATATGTCCGCGTACCCTCTTTGCGATACTCAACCAAGGGGTCGCGCTGGCCGTAGGCGCGCAGGTTCACGCTCCCGCGCAGATATTCCATCGACTCAAGATGCTCGACCCAGAGCATGTCGAGCGTTTGGAGAACGATCGCGCGCGAGAGCTTTATCAGCGCTTCATTCCCCAACTCCTCTTCTTTTTTTTGTATCACCGCGAGTGCTTGTTCGCTCCCCTGCGCCAATTCCTGCAGGACACTCATCACATCCTCGGCGCTGCCTACGAGCACCTTGCGGCGTTTGTCGTAGATCGCGCGACGCTGCCTATCCATCACATTGTCGTATTCGAGCACGTGCTTGCGCGAGTCGAAGTTAAATCCTTCGATCTTGGTCTGCGCGCTCTCAAGCGAGCGCGTCACCAATTTATTTTCTATCGGCTCATCTTCGGGGATGCCGAAGCGCCCCATTAATTTTTTGATCGTGTCGGCGGCAAACACGCGCATGAGATTGTCTTCGAGCGATACGAAAAACTGCGTTTCGCCGGGGTCGCCTTGGCGGCCTGAGCGGCCGCGCAGCTGATTGTCGATGCGGCGCGCCTCGTGACGCTCGGTACCCAACACAAACAGCCCGCCTAATTGTTTGACCTCTTCAGATTTTTCGGCGTTGCTTAATGCGCCCCCGAGCTTAATGTCGACACCGCGGCCGGCCATGTTGGTTGCCACGGTTACTTTGCCCCGCTCGCCCGCGCCGGCGATGATCTCGCCTTCCCGTTCGTGGTTTTTGGCGTTTAAAATTTCGTGCGGCACGCCTTCGGTTTTCAAATACGCCGAGAGCAGCTCGTTTTTTTCGATCGACACCGTGCCAATCAACACCGGCTGTCCTTTGGCGTGTAATTCTTTGACTTTGCGCGCAACTGCTTTGAATTTTCCCGTTTCGGTCTGAAAAATGAGATCATTATTATCTTTGCGAACCACCGGCTGGTTGGTCGGGATCTCGATGACATCGAGGCCGTAGACTTTATAAAACTCTTCGGCGGAAGTTTTGGCGGTACCCGTCATGCCCGAGAGTTTGTCGTAGAGCCTGAAGTAGTTTTGGTAGGTGATCGAGGCAAACGTGCGCGACTCACGCTGCACTGAAACGCCCTCTTTTGCCTCAATGGCCTGGTGTAGCCCCTCGCTCCAGCGCCGTCCGGGCTGCAAGCGCCCCGTAAACTCATCGACAATGACCACCTCGCCATCCCGCACCACATAGTGCTGGTCGCGATGAAACAAGGCTTGCGCGCGCACGGCGGTCTCTAAATGGTGCACGTATTTAATGCCTTTTTCGGTGTAGATATTGTCGATATGGAGCATCTTTTCCGCACGCCCGATGCCTTCATCGGTGAGTTGAATCGCCTTCAATTTTTCGTCGACGGTGTAGTCGCGGTCCCGCGCGAGCTGCCCGGCAATATGCGCGAACGTGCGGTACCAGTCGTCCGACTCTTGCGCAGGGGCCGAGATGATAAGCGGCGTGCGTGCCTCGTCGATGAGAATGGAGTCTATCTCGTCGACGATGGCAAACGCGTGTCCGCGCTGGCGCAACTCGCCGGGATTGTATGAAATATTGTCGCGCAAATAATCGAACCCGAACTCCGAATTGGTGCCGTAGGTAATGTCCGCTTCGTACGCTTCCCGCCTCGTACAGGGGCGCAAAAATTCATGAAAGACTTTAAAGCTCCCGGTTTCGTCGCGCTTTTCATCAAGCTCTTTATCTGCCTGCGCAGACAGGTGCTCGGGGTCATACCGGTACGACGCGTCGTGGTTGATGACTGCGACCGACATGCCGAGGTTCGCATAGATCTGTCCCATCCACACCGCGTCGCGGCGTGCAAGATAATCATTGACCGTCACGATATGCACCCCTTTGGCCGTCAACGCATTGAGATACGCGGGGAGCGTTGCGACCAAGGTTTTGCCTTCGCCGGTTTTCATCTCCGCGATACCGCGGGTATGAAGCACGTGACCGCCGATAAGCTGCACGTCAAAATGCCGGAGCTTCAGCGTGCGGCGAGCGGATTCGCGCACGACCGCAAACGCCTCGGGCTCTACATCATCGAGCGTTTCGCCGGCTGCGATGCGGTTGCGTAATTTGTGGGTGTATGAAGACAGCTCTTCTTCGGAGAGAGCCGCGAATTGAGCTTCAAGGCGGTTAATAGATCCGACCAAAGCAGCTGAATTTTTAAGGACTTTTGCGCCCGGGTCGCCGAAGAGCTTGTTGAGTGAAAACATTGGCGTGCACATAATACCACACAATCGCACAAAACGGAAAAACCGCCGACGAATCGGCGGTTTTTCCTTCGAGAGGATATCCTGCGTAACAATACACAGGAGAGCTCCAGCTACCATCCGCATCCACCACAGGTGGTGCGGGATGGATTAGCGGCGCTTCTTTGCAGCTTTCTTTGCTTTCTTTTTCTTTGCCATAGTATTCACGACTCTCGTCGTAGAATTGGTTGTGCATCGTTCGACCTCTCATCAGACGAGCCCTAGGACAGCGCGTGATGAGCATCTCGATGCTCTGATACAAGTATCGAACACCAAATCTGCAATTACAATGAAAAAATTTTCTAACCTGTGGATAACCGCTCACGCGTAATCATACGGACCTCTTCTTTAATTTCAATTTGAAATTTTTCTTTTACCAGCGCCTTTACATGCTCGGCGAGCATGCGCACGTCATGCGAGGACGCTTGCGTGTCTACGGCAATCACCAACGGTTGATGTTCGAACAGGCGCGCGCCTCCGATACGCATGCCTTTGAGGTCGAGCACGCGGTCAAGGAGCCAAGCCAGTGGAATTTTGACCCCCTCGGCCTCGGGAATGGCAAAAAGGGGCATCTCGGGATAGATTTTTTTGAGTTTTTCGGCCTCATCTGCACGTACTATCGGATTTTTAAAAAATGATCCTGCCGTGCCCTCTTCGGAGAGGTCGGGAAACTTGGTTTTGCGGATGGCTAAGACCGTTTCGCGGATTTGAGCAAGCGAAGGCGCGGCATCGGCGAAGCGCAGCTTGAGATCTTTGTACGAAAGTTCGGGTTTGGGGACTGTGTGCAATGCAAACGCAGCGCGCAGGATGATCAATGGAGCATGCGGGCCTCCAAAAATACTTTCCCGATATCCAAATGCGCATTCAGCCTTGTTCTTTTTTTCTACAACACCTGAGTCGCGATCGAAAACTTCGACCCACGCGATTGTCTGCGCGACAGCCTGACCATACGCACCAATGGAACCCGCGACCGCGCCTCCCACACTCCCCGGAATGCCGGAGAGATTTTCTATCCCCCACAATTTTTTTTGAATGGCGTACGACACGAGCGCATCCCACTCCTCGCCCGCCCCCGCAATAATCATCGAATCTTCTTCAGTGATGCCGCGCAGCTCAATTTTTATGACCAGTCCGTCAAACCCTGCGTCATCAATGAGCACGTTCGAGCCGCCGCCAAGAACGAGCGTAGCGAGTTTTGTGTCCCGGGCGAAGTCGAGGGACTTTCGTAGTTCCTCTACGCTCCGAACCCTCGCAAAAAAACGCGCCGGCCCGCCAATGTGAAATGTCGTGTACGGCGCAAGCGGAACTTTTTCTTCAATACTCATTGATGATGCGCACCGTGCGGGAAGCGACTGCAAACTCCAAAACATTGTCCTAATGTGAGCGCACCGCTCCCCGCGCGAAGCACACACTCGTTAGTATACCCGCAATTATTGCCCGGACTTCAAGGTGCCGTTTTGGATCTGCGTGATGATAGTTTGTATCTGCGATGCCGTAGCAGGATCCTGGTCTAGTGCCAATGCCGCCTTAAGCACTTCGATCGTTTTGGGAATATCGCCCGCCGTAAAATACGCCGATGCAAGATTTATGCGAGTCTCCACGTTCTTGGGGCTTTGCTCTACGCGGATTTTCCAAATTCCAATGACCCGGTCGCGGATTTTGAAGTTGGTGTAGAGCTGCAGGAGCCGTTCGTTGTCAATAATCATCGAACCGAACCCTTCGGTGAGGAGCGCGTCTGCCTGCGTGGCCTGATTGTTGTAATAGAGTCCCGTGGCGTAGGATATCCGCGCATCCGCGTACTTTGGATCGGCATCAAAGGCTTTTTTGAAGTCTTGAAGCGCCCCTTTGAGATCGCCGAGCGCGAGGCGCGTCCCCCCGGACTGAAAAAGGATTTGCTGCTTATTGGGTGAATATTCAAGCGCTAGGGTGAAATGCTCCAAGGCCTCGTTATGGCGACCAAACTGGTTGAGGAAGGTTCCCAAAAACAGCTCCAGGCGCGCATCGCCATGGCGTTCGGCGAGCAGCTGTTCGCCTTCGCGGCGCGTCATCTCATATGCCTGTTGCTTGATCTCGGGACTCACCGACGTGTTGTTCGCGAGACTCGAAGAAAATTGATAAAGCTGCTCGACCGTCTCTTGTCTTCCTAAAAATCCCATGGTGAGCGCCCGTTCAAAGACTGCGAGATTTTCTTTCGGGTCGCGGGGAGCTCCGGTAACCGAGCCGTTCACCGTTACTGCTTTTTGCGTCGTAATAGCATCGATGATCGTTTGCGCGCGCGTTAGGCCGGGAACTTGCAACATCCAGATGCCGCCGACAACCAAGACGACCACGATCGGTGCTGCGATGGCGACCGTATGATCGCTCGCCGGACGAGAGAGCACCATAAAACGCGGCACCTGGCGCGGCAGGAGCCCGTGCATAAATGCCACCAGCAAAAAGAAATACATGGCGCTGATGAGGTTGTCGAACACAAACATCGAATGAAACGCGTATCCCCCGAGGAGCCCTAAGAACACCGCCTGTGCCGGCACCTCCAGAGTGGAGCGATACACAGCCCATGCGCCCAAGAAAAAGAGCGAGAGAAAAAACAAGAAGGCCGGCAGCCCGGCCGCAAGCAGCCAGTCGATAAATTGGTTGTGCGCGCGGTCGAACCACTGCTCTTGGTCGTACATGGCAGGGTTGTAATATTTATTGAAGACGAAACTGAAATTCTCTTGCCCCCACCCGAGTAATGGTTTTTCAACAAACCCCTGATAGGCCATGCCCCAGATCATAAAGCGCGATTGGGTTGTCTTGTCTTGAAGCGATATAGATGCAAGGCGGCTCAACGTTGAAGAACTATGCACCAGCGCACTGTTGCGAAGCGCTATAAACCCGGCAACAAGCACCACGATGCCTATCACTAAACCGATGGACCATTTTCGCAATACTCCATAGCGCACATCTGTGCCCTTCCAAACCACATACAGCGCCGCGATCACGAGTCCGCCGATCAAGCCTAAAATGGCGCCTCGGGTTTGGGTATTGAGGAGCGCCACCACTTGCAGCACAAGCGCAATCCCATAGAGCGACTGCGTCATGCGCGATTGCCTTTCGCGTACGAGAATAAAGAGCGTTAGAAAAATATTAAAGAGCATGTACACCGCGAGATAGGTTGCGTTCCCAAAGCTGGTGTCAACGCGCGCGCCGCTTTGCGTCGAAATCGCCGCCCATCCCAAAACTTGAAACAGCGCGTAAAAACCTTGGAGCGTCGCCACGCCTATGGAAATCTTAAAAAATTTCTCCCACCATTGCTCTGCCGTGAGCACCGCACCGGCAATGATGAACAGCATAAACACATGCAAAAGCCCGATATAGCCTTCCATGCGCTCGAAATTGCTCCAAAAGCTCTTCAGCGGATCAACGCTGAACATGGTGGCAATCCCCACCCATACCACAAGCGCACACGCTGCCCACATGATGAGCGACCCGCGCGGACGGTATTTAGGCTCGCGCAGCGCGAGCAACACATACGCCCCAAACATGATCTCGACTAAAATACGAAATGCGAAGTTCTTCCCCGTAATAAACGGGAAAAACATGTTCGGGAAGATACTCCCGTCACCGATGATAAAAGGAATGAAAAGCAAGAGGCCGAGACCCCCGATAATGCCCCATTTCAACGTCTCGGTATATCGCATACGAAAGCACTATAGCATAAAAGAAAAGCCCCGCACCTTTCGGTGGGGGCCAGCATCACGGGGATGCAATGGGAGCTCTCCCACGCTCGATCATGTAAAGACCGAAGTGGAAGAGATGCCGGCGGGTCATCGTTCCAAGCTCGTCGAGTGATTCTTGGAATGTGCGATTTGGATCGAAGACCCCCCGCTCGATTACTTTTTTCGCGAGCGCTCCGCCCTCAGGAAAGAAAGCGAAGTAAGACGGGTTGACCGCAATCGGGCCGGGCAATGTTTCGACGCTCATCTGGACGGCGAGCTCTTGTGACCATTGCTCGACCTTTTTTCCCATATGCGCACGCATGTGGGCCTTTGTTGCTTCGCCAATACTTTTCCACGACCATTTGGCGTCGGGAATGTTGACGAGTGTCCGCCCAAGTGCGACCGGGGCAGGAATCTTGGCAAGCCAGTTGAAGAGCCGCTGGAGACGTACGGTATCCTCACCGTAACGTCTATTTTCCACCTCGGTAAGATAGTGGATGATGCCAAGCGTAGCATCGCTTTCCACTCCGCATACGTCTCCCACCAAGTCACCCATAGGTCGCGCGCGGAGTTTCAACAACGCACGACTTTTGGGATTGTGGTGGCCCATCAACGCTTCAATATCTTTGGGGCCGCCACGCACATGCCGCAAGACGCTCCGGTCAAAAAAAGTTTCGGCCAGATCGTCGTTGTTTCCACGGTACAACCCAAAGTTATGAGCAATGGTACCCATGTCTGTCCCTTGGTAGGGAGCGAGGATGGATGTCCATGCCATGGTTGGATTGATCTTGCCGTTAAGATCGAGGGTGGTGAGATCCGTTATCGTGTCCGAGAAGGGCACGGCGAGGATCTGCTCGGTTCGGAGCGTCATTCCGCGATCCATAATCTTCCGGCATCCGTCGAGTATGAGCTCGTCGGGCATATGACGGAACAGTACATGATCACGCAAGAACGCGTTGCCAGATTCGATGGCAAGAGTGATACCCGTGCAGCCGGCCTCTTTGAAGAGGTCGAGCCGGCGGGCTCCCTTGTCGTGCTGAGTGAGCTCAAGACGGATCTGACAATGAAACGGCACCCCAACCTGAGACTTCCATTTGACGGCGAACTCTTTCAGCCATTGTTCGTTGTAGCCGAAGATGTCGTCTTGGAAGTACACCATGTGGAGCGGCCAACGCGCGAGGATATCGCGCGCTTCCTTGATGATGTCATCGACCGGACGCACGGTGAGCAAAAACCCTCCATGCATCTGGTTGAACGCCGGCGCATAGCAGTAGGTGCAGAAGAACGGACACCCCACGGACGCAAAGATGCTTTTGATGGGGCTCTTTCCCAATTCCGGATACGCGTCGTACACAACGTCGCGATCCGGTATCGGAAACGTTTCCGTTCTTCCGCTCTTCTCGAAATGCACTCCTGCGGCAAGCCGGCCAGCCAGTAACTCGCGCAAAATCCCGAAGCCGCCTCCCTTCACTACGAAGTCCGCATGACGCGCACACTCATCGTGAAAATAAGTGGCATGAGGACCGCCGATGGCGACGGTAACTCCCATGTTCCGCATCGTGTCGCAGGCCGCAAAGGCTGGTTTGTGATAGCCAGTCCAAATCTGGATGCCGACCATATGAGGCTTCCAGTTTCGTACTGCCTCATATAAAGGTTCAAAGTCGAATTCATTGACGAGAACGACTTTGCAGTCCCAGCCCGCATCGCGAACTAGACCAGCAAGATAGAGGATTCCGAGCGGCTCGATGCTGTAGTAGCGAGCCGCAAGAATGATTCGCTTTCGCATCGAACCTACTCCCTTGTTTTGTGAACGTCCTAAGAAAGTGCTGCTGGCGTTACGATAGCACGGACCGAGCGCATAGAAACTATTGCGCCCGTCTTAAATCGTGGTGTTTTGTAAAATAGGAATTTGGGTTTTTCCGCAATTCCATGGGAGACCCTTGTTCGATTACTCTGCCGTTCTCTATCACCAACAATGTATCAACACTTTCGATAGTACTAAGACGATGGGCTATCACAAAGACCGTCACGCTTCCGTGAAGTGCTTGAATAGCCTCCTGGATGAGCCGCTCGGATTCCAAATCGAGAGCGCTGGTCGCTTCATCAAGGATAAGTATCGATGGACGACCTGCGAGTGCGCGCGCGAGTACAATGCGCTGACGCTGGCCGCCTGAGAGCATGACTCCGCGGTCTCCCACTTGTGTTTGGAACCCCTCTTTCAGTGACATGATAAATTCATATATATTTGCTTGCCGCGCCGCCTCTGTGATTTGTTCTTTCGTCAACTCAGGTCTATAAAATCGAATATTTTCTTCAATGGTGTGGTTCAACAAAAATACGTCTTGAGGCACGTAGCCGATTTGTTTCCGCCAATCGTCGATTGCAATCTCGGTAATGTTTTTACCATCAAGCGCAATAATCCCTTGGGTCGGTTTAAAAAGACGCAACAACAGATCTGCCACCGAGGTCTTGCCGGCGCCTGAGGGCCCTATGAGCCCAATCGTTTCTCCATGATGGATAGTGAAACTTATGTTTTGAAGTACTGGCCTTTCTTTCTCATAAGAAAAGGAGACGGATTCAAAGGTAAGAGCTTTGGCAAAATTAAATGGCGACCTTCCTTCTATGGTTTGCTCGCGGTGTTCTTCAAGCATGTTTTTAAACATGCTGATATTGCGCGCATACGGAACCATCTCAACAATAGAATGGGCGGCAACTTGCCCAGATTCAAGGAAGATAAATATTTTTTGAATCAGGTAGAGTGCCGCGGCAAAGGATATGATGCTGAAATCTGGCGTCCGATAGGTGACAGCAAAAAGCACAATGATAAAAAATATGCTAAATGGCTGGAACATGCTCGTCGATATCGACCGGATAAATGCCTGCCGTATCATGAGCGACCGCAAAAATTGCACAAGTCTATTCCCATATGCAAGCGCGTCCACCTCTCTCCCGGCAGCCTTGATGGCCTTCATTCCGATTATGTGTTCGGTCAAAAACTGAGCGAAGCGTTTTTCAGTTGAAGCAACTTCCTCACCAGTCTTTTGTGTCCGTGCCAACAATGGTCGAATGAACACAATAAGAATGACTCCTCCCCCCATCGTGAGCAGTGTGATATGCGGCGAAATGTTAATCGCAACCAAGAGATACATAAGGAGACCGCTAAATGACTGAATTGCCTGGCCTATGGTAGCCAAAAGCCCCCCCGCGACCTGAATGTCGCGCACAAGTGTATTGTGCAATGCGCCAATCTTCTGCCTAAGCAAAAACGGCCATGAAGCGTACAGGGTATGTCGCAGCATATCTTCGCTTGCGTTGCTTAAAAAATCAGCGTTTATCCAGCCGCGGATATACCCAAACATGACTTGCGAAAGAGCGCGAAAAAGGAAGAGTCCGAGAATAAAACCCAATAGATAACGAAACGTGAATGGTAATCCAAAGAAGCTAAAGAGAAGCTGAATAGTGCGCGAAATAAAATCTGTGGCCGTAGAAGGAGACCCGCCTGTAAAAAAGGAGAGTAACGGGATGATCGCATTAATACCAATGCCTTCGAGTATCGCTCCGAGGAAACCGAGTATGACCAACACCACAAGATGCCAGCGGTATCTTTTAAACGTATGCCAAATGACGTAGAGGGATTGCATGGAGTTATATAACACTATACTCGACAAAAAAGACACCTACCGAAACTGGTAGGTGCCGTTGCGGATTTGCTCCACGCCTTGGTGCTCTTTTTGGATACGAGCAGCAATGTCTGCCCGCACGCGCGTTTCTTTCACAATTTCTTTCCATTTTGTGGGGTGCTCACGCAGCAATATTTCCTCTGCAGCCACGAATTGATGGTCGAGCCTGCGCAACGGAGCAAGCGCTTCGCAAACTTCTACCATCGCTTGAAGTCTCGGCAAGTGCCACTCATTGGATATGATAAATATCTTCTTCGGCCCCTCTTTCAACGCCACACGCTGAAGCTCCACAAGCTGTGAATAGCTGCTGTGGGAGGTTTCTTCGAGACTGATCTTCTGTGGAGGAATCCCGAGCTCGACGAGCTCATCCCGTATAACTGAGGCAAGCGACGGACGGTCCGCGGTTGCCAATCCCCCCTGGGCGAGCAAGGTGCTTGTGGGGTCTTTCTCAAAAAGATACGAGCCCGCGATGACGCGCCAGCGGTCAAGTGTGACACCACTGTGATCACCTGGGGCATCGAGATCTTGTGTCTGCCAACGGCCATCTTTAAACCACAGATCAGCGCCCAATACTGAGATGAGTGTTTTCATGACGTGCTCCTTGTTGACGGTCTACAAAAAGTGTACTATATAAATGGTTGTTTCACAATAAGGACCATGCACATGCAACTCACCTTAAGACCCGCAACTATGGAAGACGCCAGGCGACTCTTTGAGTGGCGTAACGACCCGCTTACACGCCAAAACTCTCGTAATACCAAAGAGGGCGTGTGGGAAGACCATGTCGCATGGCTTGAAAAGTCACTCATATCTCCCACCCGCAAACTCTATATCGCGGAAGAAAATGGGACGCCGGTGGGTACCGTTCGCTCCGATGACGACACCGACGGCTATACCGAGCTTTCCTACACTACCGCGCCTGAGGCACGGGGGCAGGGCTACGGCAAGCGCATGGTCGTGCAGTTCGTAGAGGAGCAGCTTAAGGACAAGAAACTCAAAGCCGAGATCAAGAAAGGCGGCAACGAAGGCTCTGAAAGCATTGCGCATGCGCTCGGGCTCAGACCCACTGAAGAGCGGCCGTCTGAAGATCCAGAAGACCCGCGCCCCTTGGTTATGTGGAAATAAGAAGAGAAGCCCGGC
>ERZ1292632.1656-Hain-H43-01um-R2-1656-length-20808-cov-6_pt1 | contig 20808 bp, 28 predicted proteins | sample MGYA00564407_ERZ1292632 | MGnify/ENA primary metagenome ERZ1292632 (study PRJEB36523, sample SAMEA6512637) | groundwater metagenome | collected 2019-01-08 | study: AquaDiva: Metagenomics assemblies of 32 groundwater samples | reverse complement strand
ATGCTAACGGGGTGTATTGGGATAATGGGAAGTGGAATGCCTTTCCTCAAGGCACTTGTGTTCCAGGGACAATTCAATCTTGTGGTAATTGTGGAAGTCAAACCTGTAAAGTTGATGGCTCTGGATGGGGAATTTGCGGCGGGCAAGGATGTACTCCTGGTGTAGTAAATGTACAATATCAAAATATTCCCTGTGGGTTAAATGGAACGGGATTACAGTTACAAAAAAGAACCCAAACTTGTGGAATTAACTGCCAATATGGGGGGTGGAGTGCTTGGACAAATGTGGGTGGTTGTATTGGAGCAATGATTTGTACTCCAAAAGAACAAACAGTTATGTCCACCTGTAAGAGTGATGGAAAGCCCAAAGGCGTAAAAAGATGTACTGATGACGGAATGGGTTATACTTATAATGTCAATATCTGTCATCGTAATAAATGTATGAATTATAATTGCGGGATAGTGGCAGAAGATGATTTTAATGAATGTGATATAGACCAAGATTGTAAGGTTTGTGTACCTTGGGCAGAACAGATAAATACTTGGTGTGCCAATGGAGATAAAAAAGATTATCAAACCTGTAATCCTGATGGAAGTGGATGGAATTATAATACTAACGTTTGTACATATCACAAATGTCTTGGCACAGTTTGTAAAAAATATACCGGAGATTTACCTGACAACTGCCCAAATAATTGTCAATAATCACCCCTCCAACACCCCTTTCATAATCCACATCTGCTTCGCCAACCACACCCTACCGCGAGTAGTTCTAATTAACTTATACACCTTTATATTCTCTCCTCTCAATTCCTCCACCACTTCGTCAAAATCAAAATTCTTAGGGATAAAGAAATAAATCCCTTTCAGAAATCTTATATTCTCCCTAATCCACTTCGCCGAAGGCTCGTAATGTAACAAATCCACGTCATTCTCAATCAACCCCCACAATAGTGAAGGGTCAATTCTCCCGATATACTTCACAAACGGAGAGTAAAATTTATTTGGGAGACTCATACTGTTCTTGTTCCTCTGCGTCATCATAATAATCTTCCGTTTTAGCCATTTCCCTCTCCCCGATGGGAGTATTGACCATCACAGGTGCTTCTTTCGGGGGTTGAGGAGGAGCTTGAGCCATCTGTTGCCTTCGTATGTGTTCCATCTGCATAGCACGTAATTGTTCTGGCGTAACTATCGGTTGAGGTTTATTCATTCTCGCTTCAAGCATTGGCTGTAAAATAGGTCCAGCTTTCTCAATAGCAATCCCTATGACATCCTTCACTTTATCCCACCCACTGACTTCCTTTGTTTCCATCAATTTATCCAAATCGAGCTTATCTAAGATTTTCTTCTGTACCTTAGTTTGGAAATCTTCTCCCCAATTCCCTATGTTCTTCTTACTCAATTCCCTTATCTGCCCCATCACTTCTTCTTTGAATTTATCATTCTCATTTCTTTTCAACTCATCATCTTTTTCAGCTAAGGTCATTTCCATCTCTCTCTGCTTGTGAGAATAATCTGCCTTTACTTTTTCCATAGCTAATAAGAAATCCTGAAAACTACCCTTCTGCTCTTGCTTACTCTCAACTGCGACCTTCATTAATTCCCTGAACTTCTCATCTTTGGCTTCTTGTTGTGAACGTAAAATCTCCTGTTGCATTTGTGCCAACTGCAATTTCAAAGCTTCTACTTCACCGGAGGATTGCTTTGGTTGTTCAAACATATTCCTCATCATCATTGTCATCATCATTTGGTTCATCATCTTACTAAAATCCACACCCTCACTCTTACCACTGGTTAATCCTGTGAGCATTTCCAACTTATATTTCTGTTCGGCGGCTCTAATGATACTACCAAAATCTAAATCATCCATAGTTTGCTTTGGCTTATCTGCCTGTTGATATTCCTCGTAGAGTTGCTTTTTCATCTTGTTCTTTTCCATATCTTTGATAAATTCTCCCATATCATCTTTCTTTTCCATATTGTCCCCTCCAAAGTGCGTTCCGTAAGCGTATTTATACACCATCTTCTTCATTAAACTATTCAAATCGGTACTTTCAGAATTAAGAATCATTTGAATGATAGCTAAAGTTTCCGCGTCCGCTATGAAATTCTTAGCAGATAATAATTCTGTTTTCTTTTCTCTCGCTACCTGTTGTGTGAGCAAGGCGTCCCTATTTTTAGCCAGAGTTTTCAAGATGTTCTTCTTTCCAACTATTTTATGTGCCCCTTTCATATGCAAAGCTAAACCACCTTCACCTGCAAACCGCCTTCCGCACATTTCACATTCGTGGGGTTTCATTTCATCAAACTTTTCTCTTTCTTTATCGGTTATAGGTGAAGTTTCAGCTTCAATATTGTCATCAATATAATTGTCCAATGCTTCATTACTTAAATCTAATTTTTCTTTTTCATCCAAAAACTCTTTTCCTCTAATTTGTATTCCTTCCATTTTCTAGACCTCCTGATATGTTAATAACAAAAACTTATTTTTTTCATCCAATATGAAGAAAGCGGGGGGATAAGATGTTTTCAATAAAGCAGTTAAGCGGTGCATTTCAAGATTGATGTACTTTCCTTTAAACACAAACACCGCGTACTTTATTCCCTTAATTTCAAGCAGAAGATGGAAGGGGTCGTTGCGTTTTCTCTTCTCTACTTTATACCCCAAGCTACTCAAGAAAAATTCTGCACTCTGCTGTCCATCCTTTCCTTTCTTTCTCGTTGAAATCATATCAGATGTTCTCACAATACTTTAGTTGGTCTAGGGGTAGGTATTATATAAAGGTTTCGGATTGGAAAAGTTTATATAGTTTAGCTTTCTCCCTACCCTGTTACTCAAACGTAAACCTATTGGGAGGGTTCTCTTTTTCCCTCCTTTTTAGTTTTTAAGATAGACCTTCCAAAGGGGGCAAAGTTTAAATAGGAGGTTGCGTTTTAGCGTTTACATTCAACCAAATGGAGGTTTTGAAAATGAAATCGAAGATAACGAAGATTTTGAAAATAGTTGGGGTTGGGGCATTGTTAATTGGTGCTACTTTCTTAGCAGGATGTGGTCCAAGCGAAGTAGAATACCAAGCACAATTAGCCGAGAACCAAGCTCAAGCAGATAAATTAAACGCATTAACTGATAAGGTTAAGATTTTAGAACCGCAGTTAAACCAAGTTGGGCAAGATAATGTGCAACTAACTAAAGAATTAAGTGATGTTAAGGCAGATTTAGAAGCCAATAAGCTCGTTCTGGATGAAAAAGACAAAGAAGTCATAGCTTTGAACGAGAAGATTGCTAAAGAAGCCGAAGCAACCGCACTGGTAGTCGCGGACGCAGAATCCAGCTATCTCTTAGATGAGATTGAGATTGGAAGCACCGTTGATGAGACCTTAACAGATAAGGAACTAAAGCTGTTTGACAGTGAAGTAACTTGGGATGATGACGAATATGACGCAGAGGAAATCATAACTTTTGGTGGAGTTCCAACTGCAAATGATGATGACTACGGAGAAAATACTTATTTCCAAGCCAAAGAAGGAGATTTTGGGTATAAGTATGTGTTTGAAGATAGTCTTGACACTGCTGACATAACCGAAGACTTACCTCTTGAGTTCAGTTTCTTAGGTGAAGATGTTAAAGTAACAGAATGGGACACTGATAAAGTCACGTTCTCCAAAGGCACTTCTTACCTAGTGAATGAAGGAGAGAGTGCAGGTGGTGTTGAAGTAGTGATGGTCGGGGATGACTATGTTGCGGTTAAAGTTGGAACCGAAACTAAGAAAATCTACGAAGGAGATTCTCACAAAGTAGGGGATATTGATGTTAAAGTAAATGAAGTTCTCTACCAGGGTTACAATGGCGGGAAAGCTATGGTTGAGTTAGAACTTGGTGAAGACGTTGAAGTAACGGTAGAAGATGGTGATGAGTACGCTGATAAATCTCAGTGGGAATGGGTCATTGACGCAAATTCTATCGGGATAACTATGGTTGAAGACCACGTTAGCATTGATACAGATGAAGACTTCAAAGCTTTAGCAGTAAATGAAGCAATAGCTCTACCAAATGACTTTGTAACGGCGACCTACTTAGGTTTAAGCACCGAGAAAATAAGTAAATTAACTTTTGAACCTGTTGAAAAATCTGGCAGTGACTTCATTAAAGTTAAAGGAGCTTTTGTGAATGGTTTGGAAGACTACGACAAAGTGTACGTGAACGCAAGTGGTATTTATGATGAGGATTTAGAGCTTTTATCAGCCACAGAAGTTGAGATTGACAACACCGAGTTTAATCTTGAAACCGATGGAGCCAATTTGACCGTAAATGACGTGGTTTTGGCGATGGATTTCAGTGCATTAACCGTAGATGGAACTGACGTATCATCTGTTGATGAGAAGTACAGGACAGTTTATGGAATGATTTTAAGTAATCCAGAAGACGCCATTGATGATGAGAAGCTTACGATTGAAGTTCCAGAAGAAAAGCTTGAAGCAACCATAAAGTTCAAGACCAAATAGATTTATTTTTTTATTTTTTTATTTAAATTGTACTAAACTTAATATAGTATTTTTGAAACAGCGACCCTGAATCAGCTATCGAAGACGAAAAGCTTAGTCCTAAACTTAATATAGTATTATTGAAAAGATTTAAATAGTAGTTAGATTTACCTATCTTCGAACATCTATCACCTCTTTTTCCCCAGCTCGGACTTTATGTCCGAAACAACCGTATGGTGTAACACCCCGCGGTTGCCAGGGGTTTTTAGAAACATTTAAATAGTTGAATATATCTATTCGTTCTCATTCAAATAAATAATTTTTAAGGGAGGGAGAAAATGAGAAAGAAAACAGTCACAGAAGAACCAACTGCTTATGCAGAAATTGGTACATATCTTCACCGTTCAGAGGGGAAAGCAAAGGTAAAATCGTATGTAAGCTGTAATGAACCTTTAAAAGTAGATTCTGCGGTAGATACTAAACAAATCCAGAAATTGCGTGTAGAAGTTCACGTGAAAGAAGACACGGGTGTTAAAGACAATCAATTCTATGAGAAAGATGTGGAAACAATCCAAATTACAAATGGTGGAGATATTCAACCCACCACAGAAAATAGCAGTGAACCATTATATAACGAAATACCATCACCTGACGGATTAAGCCCATTGAAAGTATTGAAGAACTTTGTTGATAAAATCAAAGAAGAGCAGACAATGATGTGGGTTGTAGTTGGTGTATCGCTGGTATTAGGAGCATTAGGATTAGGACTTGCGTTGAGGTAAAACAATGGGATTTTTCAAAGACGAAAAGTTGAAGTGGTGTAACATTATAAGTGTAAGCATAATGATTGCATTACTAATCTTAGTCATTGCTATCGCTATATTCCACGAACCCAAAGCACCCTTGACTAACACGATAAACAACACCGTGATAAAAGAATATTATCCATTAGAAATTCCCCAATCCACTTATGTGTACAACAATTACTATGAAGTTGTGGGGAATGACACCACCTGCAATGCGTATGCACTTGACTCTGGAAGAGGGGTAGTATTAGCTTGTCAAGTCAAGACCTAAACTTAATACAATATTTTTGAAATGATTCCGGCAATGGTGTTGTGTTAGCGTGATTTAGTCCTAAACTTAATATAGTATTATTGAAAAGATTTAAAATGTGGCGTTGCTTTAAATGTGGGATGTGGATAAGAGATAGTTTAAGCTATTGTCCGTACTGCTTATATAAAGGTTGCCCATATACACCCAAGTTAAGTATGGGAATACATATATCGTGAAAACAACCGAAGAAGAAGAATCTGAACTGGAAAGAATGGCTATTGAATTGGGTAAGGGGTGGGCTTGTCCTATATGTCACGAAACAGGTAAAATAGGATATTGCCCAAAGAGTGATTTTTCTTATCTATGTAAAGGGTGTGGTGGCATTTCTTCGTTGGAGGAAGTAACGACGTACAATGTCAGAAAAGAAAGCAAAGTGTGAACACTGCGGATATTTATTTACTTATTATGAGTTTTTGGGATTGAGAGGTATTTATTGTCATTACTGTCATAACTACCAAAAGATTTAAATATACAAAAACTAAATCATTTTCACGATGGCTAAAAAGGAAAAGGAAGAAAAGAAGAAAGGAATATTCCTATGGTTTTTAGTTGGTGCCGCCGCAGTTGCAGTAGCAATCGCTTCTACTTCTAAGAAGAAAACACCCACCGATACTGGACAGCTTAAAGTTAAGGTGTGCAATCCTTTAAATATATCTTTAGAAATAAAAAGTATTGATGGCACAACCATCGGAAAGAAAGAAACATTTGACCTAAGTACAGAACCAGATAAATTTGTTTTATTCTCTCTCCCAGTTGGAAATTATTATGTTTCTGCTTCTGACCCCGCAGGAGTAATGTCTGAACAGTTATTAGGAGCATTTAATGTTGTTTCAGGAAAAACAACCGAAACAGATTGTATTGATTTAAGTGGAGTTCCTCCAGTGCAGTTAGGAGAAATAACTATTTTAACAGTAGATGATTTAAATGCCCCGTTAGCCAATGTTGTTTTCAATATTAGTCTTGATGGTAACCCCTACCAATCTAACTTACCTTCTGACAGTAAAGGTAGTTGGGTAATAATTACAAATAAAGTAGGAAAGTTTAAAATAACCTCAGCAGTATTGTCAGGATATACTTTTGACAACACTCAAGGAACTATCGAAGGAGATTTAATCGCAGGAGGAAAATTAACATTAAAAGCAGTATTAAAAAAAGGGGGTGGTGTATGCACTCCTTCTTGTACTGGAACTTTAACTGCACCAGCTGATTCCATTAGTGGACAGAATGTTACTCTTGTAGTTGATGTAAGTGATACCAATAACTGCGGAACTCCACTCACGTGGAAATTGTTTGCTAAGGGTACGCTATATCAAATCGGAAGTTTCATCAACAGTGACACAGTTAATATTACTTGGAAGCCAATGTCAGGAGGAGACAATCAATTAGATTTAGAAGTATGCGGAGTAATTAAAGATACCAAGCACGTTCTGGTTGGGGCAGGTAAGGGATATGTACAGATTGTTTGTGAACCTCCCGAAGTTTATCCTTTAGACATTACATTTACCAATGAGGGGGGTGGACCTTCATCAAGTGTCACGGCTGATTATGGGGACGTATTTGAGTTAGACGCAGGATATTCTTATTTCATTACTATGGTAAGCCAAAATGCAGGATGGCTTCCTGAAGATTTCGGTTCATTATTTGTCAATACTAATATGACTGCGGTAAACCCTTACCAAATTGCCAATCAAATTGACCCAATACCCCCATTTGATGGGTGCGTGACTATTTACAGTAATGTGTTGGGATTTAATTATGAAATTGACGGGGCATTAGGCAATAAACAGGGATTTTGTTCAGGTAGTCAATGTACACAATGTGAATTACCCGTGGCAAGTAGTGGAGCAACAGTATATGATATTATTGCTACCAAACCAGGATATATCACAGACAATACTCAACAGGCGTGGTTTACTCCAACTACTTTAAACTACGCTGTGACTGTTGATTTACAACCAGAGGGGGCTCATTTAACATTCACCAAAATATCTGACTGTTCTAACGGAAATACTTTATTTGCTTTTGACTTCTATGTTGAGGGCATTTACAAAGGCAGTTTTGGTACGGGGGATACTGTTGAGGTTTTACCAGGAAATGGGGTGGATTATACTATTAAAAAGAATGGATATAACGATGAGCCAGGTAAATATTCAGTAGGTGTTGGAAATACAACTCCTATCAATGATTGTTTAACCCCAAAAACTCCAAGTAAAAAGAAGGTCATAGTTATGTATCCTTACTATGCGATAGATAACAACGGTAAGCCGTGTGATGGTAAACCTATAAATGACCCTGGTTGTTGCCAAGGCATTATTAATGACAAGGATATAGCCGCTGATTTGGTAACTTATCTTAATAACTTTAAATCAGGAGTTAGTGCAACACTAAGCGGGTCAAGATGTTATGATGACGCAGTTAGTTGGTCAGAAACAAATGTGATTATTATGATTGGAGGTCCTTGGGGATGGAATGATTGTAATGGATGGTACGCCGATGGATGTGAATCTTATGCAGAGTTAGGGTGGAGTGGCGTTGGATGTAAGAAAAACACTACTAAACACGCACCAACGGTTATTTATGGATTGTCTGGTAATGACGGACAGGGAACGATAGCTGAAAAGGATAAATTTATTTCAAAACTAAATGCTACGGGGAGTAACATTGATACGATTAATTGTTAAGGGGGAACTAAAATGGGAATAGTGCTATCAAGCGTGAAAGTAACTAATCTTACTAACACTTTTAGTAATGACGAATTGGAAATAAACTTATCAGTAGATAATGATAGTGCGTTCGACAGGTGCTTTAAAATAAGAGTGTATGGGAGTAGTGGGACAAATACTATTCAAGAAAATGTATTAGATGAATCCCCCGGGTTAGGTTGGCTTTGGAATTGGAATTGCATTGACGCTGGAAGTATTGAACAATTTAGTGTTAGTAGTAATTGGGACACTGAATGGAGTATGGCAAATGGACCGATATTCCGAATAGATTTGATTGATGAAATTAATGAATTATTGGTTGATAGGGTTTATATAACTTATCCAGATTGGACTGTAACCACAACACTTAATGAAGCTAAATCTCAATTAACACAGGAGCAAGTAGATGATTTTTATAAAAAATACATTTTTCCCCCGATGTTACCTGAATCAGAAGAAACAAGCTCATTGACAAAGATGGCATACGGATTATTAGGATTAGCAATTATTGGGGGAGCCGGATACCTCGCATTTAAATATTTAAGCAGGAGGGCATAAAAATGGTAATAAAACAAGCTGAGCCATCTCGTTCATACGACTGGTTAGTCATAGGAGGAATAGCCATTCTGGCAATATTTGGGGTGTATTATCTAAATAAATCTAAAAGTGGTGGTGGAACTTCGTCAGAAAAAATATTAGTCCAATATAATTATTCTGGAGATGTTAGTAATGCCAATCTTGTAAATTCAGAGTTATTGAGTAAAGGATTTGCTGTATCAATGAAAAAAACTGATACTCTATTAGATACTGACTTGATGGCGGCTTCAACCGTGATTGTGATTGGTGGGGAGTGTGTTAATGACGTATTTAGAGATTTAGCATATTCAGGAATATTCAAACCTTTAGCCACAGATTACCAAGCGTGTTGCGTGGATAATTTGGGATGTACCAAGAGTAATTGGATACCAAATAATGACAGCATTGTTTTACAGGTGGGGCAAGACCCAACCGGCAGGAAGTATATTGGATTGGCTGGATTTAGTGAAACTGGGACGAATAAGACTATCTCGGAATTTATCAGTATTGTTAATACAACCGGGGCATTACCAACGGTGAGTAAGGTAGTATAATGAAACCTAAAGCCACCCTCTTCGTAGCAAAAGGCTGTCCGTTTTGTGCAGAAGCCAAGAAAGAGCTAAAACAAAGGAAGAAAGCCGGAACACTATGTTATGACTTCAAGTGTGTGGATGTTAGTAAAAATCCAAAGGTAGCGGAAAGGAAAGACCTCCACGCAGTACCGATGGTAGAAGTCGGAGAAAAATTGATGACATTTAATGAGGCAATGGGACAATGCAAACTTTAAGTTACGAACCCACGATAGTGAGGGAAAAAGTACCTTCGGCAATACCAATGATTATAATTTCCGCAAGTTTAATATATTTGTCTTATATTGTAGCTAAAAGAAGATTAAAACGATAGGAGGAATTAACGATGGCAAAACATAAACGAAAATTAAGTAAGTACAACAAACACATCAGCGTGTGTATGAAGAAAGGAAAGTCAATGAAAGAATGTGCTAAGAGTTGGAAGAAATAAAATGGCTTGTGGAAATTGCGGTAACTTTGCGAACTTGAGTGCCTCCGTCAGTAATCCTACTCAGAAGACCAGCAACGCAGGAGTAATCGTGGGAGTATTGGCGTTGTTAGGGTTGGGATATTTGCTGGTGAAGAAATAATGGCACACTGTACCAAATCCAAGAGTTTCAAGAATTTTAACAAGTTATTAACTTACCAATCTAAGTTAATCTACGACAAAGACATCAAAGAGTTTAACACAAGTAGGCACGGGAAGAAATATGTGCTGACGTGGTTTGAAGGTTGTAAATAATGCCCCTAAAACCCAGACGCAAGGGCGAATCAGTCAAGCATTGTGTAAGTAGAGTAATTCCCGAACTGCACAAATCCAAGAGAAAACGTAAACAGAAGCAAATCGTGGCGATAGCGTTCTCGCACTGCCGTTCATAATTTAAACGGTTCTATATTGAATGGCTTTTTATTGCGGTAAGAAATCAAGTAATTAATAACATCACACCACGAATCAAAAGAGCATTTTTCTTCCAATTCTATCAGGGGCTTTATTCTTTTTAGGGTGGTGAGGGTTTCTTTTTCCATCCTGAATGAAGTATACCCCTTAAAAGAGTTAGATAATACGCATTTCCAATTCACTTTATCTTTTTTACCCCACAAAAAGAAATCAACTACTTTTTCTTTAGTACAATCAACAACAACAATCATATCTTTTTTTGATAGTGTTTTAAATTGTACATTTGTAAAAACTAAAGTATTCCCATAAAGAGTTTTCACTTCATAACCTTTTTTGTCTTTACAAATAAAATCCGGAGAATCTCTCTGTTTTTTAATCTCTCCAAATTTATAATTAAATTTTTGTTTCAACCAGTGATATGTAATTCTTTCTGATTGATTAAGTTCTTTATTGATAAAGATGTTCTCAAGTTCAGTATTAGATAACATAATACCACCCAGTGGTACTTAGTATATAAACTTTTCCAAAACATTTAAATACTTCGAGACCACATCTAATTTATAAAAATATATGGAGGAATTAACAATGGCAAGAAAACGAAAGTGCCGTTTTGGCAAAAGGAAAAATTCCAAGAGATGTAGAAAAACACCTCGGAAATAAGTGGTCAAAATGGTAAAAAGACGCAGAGTTAAATGCAAATATGGTAGGGTAGAAGCAGGTAAACGCAGAAATTTGTGCCGTAAGAAACCAATGACTGCAAAACTCCGCTTAGCCCTTGATAGAGGTCATACTGCAAAAGTAAAGGGAAGAACCAGTGGTTTCAAGAGACAGCGAAGGAAAGATTATGTCGGATATGACACTAAACGCTAAATCTTTTTTTATTTTTTTTTACTATGAAAAAACGCTATGTTTGTGTGAAGTGGAAGGCTGTTAAGAAGAGTAGTGGTAAGTCTAAAAAGAAATACGTTTGTGTGAAGTTCAGAAATTCTTTATCAAAAGCTCATTAACTCGTTTCTGATGTCCTAATTGTCCTGTTGTGAGTGAATACTTTATTGGAAGCTTCTTTATATGTAAATTTTTTAAATCACAAGCACGTTTCACTTCCGGTCTATCATCATACGTAATCAATACTTTAGCTTTTGCTGTGTTAGCCCACTCACAAACTTCTTTTGGTGTCACTCCCTCCTCCCGATATTTAAACGATTTTTTAACGTATGGAGGGTCTAAAAAACACACATCTTTTGAACCTGTGCAATGTTTATCCGCAACAGTTTTCCAATCTTGATTTAATATTTTTGTACTGCGTAATTTCTCTTGATATATCTCACAGTTCTTCTTCACTTTGCTCATCTTTCTTTTCTTTGTGTTGGAAAATCCATTTTCACAAAATCCGGTAAACGACATTTTTGAACTTTGGAGGTATGAACATACAGATTTCTTCCTATTTTGACAAGCGTTTCTCTTTTGTTCTTGAGATAAATCCATCTCACATTTTCTCACTGCCGAACAAGATGTTTTAGAAAACTTTTTATAAAAATCAATTAATTCTTTAGATTTATCATTAATAACCCTTTCCTTCGCTTTGTTTTCTCTAAAATAAACGCTTCCACCACCCACAAAAATCTCACAATATTTATTATACTCTTTTGGGAACTCATTAATTAGTTTTTTACTTATAGTATGTTTTCCGCCCGGATACCCAATGAGTGGAGCCGAAATCTCAACCATTTTATCTTCCATTCCTCTTCGTAAAAATAAATTGTGCCACATAACTGCTGATTACTCCCAAGAAGAACATAGTCCATAGAGCTTTGGTGTTTCTTTTCATTTTTCCGGCTCAATTATGTAAGCCGCCAATATCGTGACAGCCGAAGTAATTGCCACTGCCATAATGACAGACGATTTAGTCACTTTAGGGCTATTAGTTAATCTTGAAGCCAAGAGCATAGCTCCTATTCCCGAAGCTACCCCAATCCCGATGGAGTACCACGTCAAGGCGGATGTATTTGGCATTGATTCTGTCATTGTGAAAAGAATTTACTTTTAATGTATTTAAATGTTACGCCCAAAAGATTTAAATATTCCAAAGTTAAGATGGATTTACTATGGACATTTACTCTGCAATCCCTGGTAGGAAAGTAGCCGTTTCTGAGTTGCTACTTACCGAACGTCATCATTTAGGTACACCAAATTCTCGTTGTCAAGAATGTGAAACCGCCCACCTTCAAACTGCTTCTGCTCTTTTATCAGAAGCTTCTCGTATGAAAGACGGAAGTAAAGACGACTTTAAACTCGCAGAACAAATTGACAATCTGGACTTATCTAAACCTCGTGAAGAACTCCAACAAGAAGTAAGACAGGTCAGAAAAGAGATAAATAAGCAATTAGGCATTAAAGATTGTGATGGCACTTGTTCTCTCGACAAGCTCAACATAACCACAAAAGAAGAGGAAAAGTCAGATGTGGCAAAGAACCTCTTAATCTTTGGTGGAATTGTGGTGGGTGTCTTATTATTGGTAAAATTGTCAAAATAACCACAAGATTTAAATACTTCCACAACTATTTCTTTTTTCATAATTAATTTAAACAAATAGTGAGGTAAATAAAATGGACAAACAAGTAACAAGTGTTCTCGCTGGTGGAGCCGTTGGAGCTATCGCGGCTTTCGCTGGAGATTGGGCAAGAGGAAAGTATCCTCAATTAGCCGCACCCGTAGCACCCGCTACCGTTGGACTACCCATACCAGAAACTGACGCAACTTACAGTATCTTCAAGGATTGGAGTTTTGTAGTTAGTGGTTTAGTTGGAGTATTGGGTGTTGGAGCCGCCGTATTCGCCAAAGAGTTAAAGCTTAAAGATGAATACGCATTAGCCGCCGCTTCCGCAGGAGTAGTTGGTTTGACCAAAGCAGGTGGAAGATATTTAGCACACAGTCAGATTGTTAGTGGAGTGACATCTGGAGTAGCACCTTGGGCTAATTTCGCAAGAATGTCATCAATGCACCCTGCATATCGCAGAAGTATGAACGCCCAGACTATGGGTAGTCAGTCATTAGGATTGTATAACATTAAATAAATTAGACTTACAACTTCCCTTCTATAATTAGCGGGGGCAAAAGGTTGGTCTAATAAAACGAGGTAAAGAAAATGCCAGGAGCATATCCAGAACTTAAGGGAGAATCCCTAGCCGCCTTCAAAGACGGAATTAGCAGATTAAAAGCAAAAGCACAAACTACGCTAGGTAACGATTACGAACTGCGTGATTTGAGAGCAGAGGATTTAGGAGCAACTACGCCTGTGTTTACTCACAGCATTACCACAACCACTGGTTGGAACTCAATCTACAATAACAACACGATTACAACCAATAGATGGTGTATGGTAAACGGGATTAAGTATGCACAATCCACGCCTTTAATCACTCAACTTAGAGTAACTGCGGGAGGTTCTATCAAGATGAACCGAAATATCGAGAATGTCGCGGCTGACTTTATGAAGTCACTATATTTCGACCCATTTTTAGTAGAACAGAACCAGACCCTCTTAATTGAGGCTTACAACAGCACTACCACGACTAACACTGCCGAGAGATTGGTATTCTTAGGCGTTGTAGCAGAAAAGAAGGGAATGGTCTTATCACCAGTATAAGATTATTTTTTTCTTTTTTTTTAAATTCACACACACAGGAGGAAAAAAATGCCAACATACATAGATTACCCGAAAGGGTTTGCGATAAATGATATTATTAAAATCAGGAGTAGATTCATCAGGATTAAAGGCAAGGATAGTCTTAGATTGCCTTACACGATGTCCACTGCGATAGCCACCACTGCCACAAGTGCTGATACATCTGTTGATGTTTTAAATCCAAAATATCAAACTGAACTTTATCAAATTGTGCAGATTGTTCCGCAGATGAATGTTAAGATTTTCCTAAAACAACCAGCTTCGACTTTGAGATGGGGAACTAACACTTCACCTTCGACGGCTTTTGTCTCGGATAGATTGGCTTCTTTTGATGGCGGTGAGATAAACAATATCTTCATTACGTCTTATCAACAGCCGGTCATTCAAGCCCAAAATCCCACAACCGTGAGCTTAACTCCCACTATTTGGTTCTTAGGATGGAAGTATATGATTGAAGAATTGCCTTCATTACCGCCAGGACAACCATTTACTGAGGTACAATATGGGGGGTTTGATTAAAAATGACACTTAAACAACAAGTTACGGCTTTCAACCGCACCGAAGATTATGATATGCTCACGGGAAGGTGGATTAGAAGTATAAAAACTACCAACTTACTGAACATATATGGTTCAACTGTACCCGCCGCGTCTGGATTGATTGCGTCCTCTACTGTTCCAATTGGTTGTGTAGGGTATGTGTATGGTTTAGTGAACGATACGTCTAATTTACGAGTAAACTTAGTAATTGACAGCACTACCATCACGGGCATAACTGCAAGTTCAAACAACACTGCTTCAATTTTCACCACACCAGAAGCACCACTTTGCAGAGCAACAGCAGGTCAGATAGTTGGGGTGTATGCAATAGCGGGTTCTACTGGAACTTGGACAGCGTCAGCAGTAGTGAAGATTGAGCCAATCGTAACAACTGTAGAACATATCTAAGTTTTTATTTTATTTTTTTCTTCTTTTTAGAAAGGTTTATATAGTTCTTAGTTACTCACTCACTTATGAAGTCAATTAACGTTACTTTTGAAGACAAAGAGTTTGATAAATTGTTGCGTGTGAAAACTGAAAGTAAATCTTGGCACGACTTTATTCTGGAATTGGTGGAGAAGAAATGAGATTATTACTTATGGGTACTGCACCCAACCAATTAGTAGGATACGGAAAAGTAGTGAAAGCTTTGTATTTGGGGTTGAAACAATATCCTGATTTAGAAGTGAAAGTGTTTGGATTGCAGTTTGTGGGGAGACAGGATAATCCCGATTTTCTCCCCATTGGAGATGATATTTATGGTTCTGATATGCTTCCGATTTATCTTGAATCTCATAATACTGATATATTGATTACTATTGTGGACCACTGGGTGCCAGAGTTCCAATATATTCCAGAAGTTGTGAAGAAGTTTGGTGTAAAGTGGATTAGCCAAGCCACAGTTAATTCTACTCCCGTACCTCTTTGCTTGTATAAAATCCTAAAACAATCTCACCATATTGTAGCCCCTTCTTATTGGGTTGAGAAAGAACTTAATGAAGTTAATCTAAAAAACACCACGACAATCTATCACGGGGTCAATACTGATATTTTCAAGAAGAAGCAACTCCAACCTTACGTTAAGTTTGTGTTTTTAGCAGTAGGGACTAATAAGTTTGGTCAGAAGAATTGGCTCGGATTGCTGAAAGCTATGCACTATCTGGTGTATAATTTAAACGTAAATTATGCCGAATTAAGAATCGTGACAGAGGTAGGGAGAAGAGATGGAATTGATTTCCCACACGCCATCATACAATCTGGACTACAAGACCACGTTGTGTTAATTCCAATGATAAGAAATAATGGTTTTGGTGAAGAGCAGATGGCAGACATTTATAATTCTGCGGATTGTTATGTAAGCAGTAGCCAAGGAGAAAGTTTTGGATTGCCCCATCTCGAATCAATGTCTTGTGGAGTACCAGCAATCGTTCCAGATTTTTCAACAATGAAAGAATTAGTCGAGAGAAGCGGGGCAGGTATGACCGCAGACATTATTTATATGCTACCAATGGAAGCCCATATTTCTGAACAGGCATTGGTAGACCCGGTAGATATGGCGATTAAGATGAAACAATTTATGGAGATGGATAGAAGTGGGATGTCAGAAAAAGCACGTGCCTTCGCAGAACAATACGACTGGAAGAACATTGTGCCACACTGGTATAATTTAATTAAAAAAGTTTCAGTTACTTCTGCAAATTATGACTTAGGAGAATTGGGTGTTTAAAATGAATAAAGTAGTGTTAGTTTCTTCCATCAGACCAGACACAATAAGGATATCGCTGATAATCGAAGAACTAAAAAAATATTTTCAATTAGTGCTGGTTTCGGTTGGGCAACACTATGACGAAAATCTCGATAAAATACAATATCAGCAGTTGAGAATCCACGTTCCTAACTACATCTTAAACCCTGCAAAAGAGCCAAAAGAGAAGCAAATAGGAGAGGTCATTATACAATTTTCTAAAGTGCTTCAAGACGAAAAGCCAGAATTTGTTGTTATTTTGGGAGATAATGATGGGAGTATGGCTTGTTCAATCGCAACCGTTAAATTGAAAATTCCTTTAGTCCACTTAGAATCGGGGCACAGGAGTATGTGTTGGGATATGCAGGAGGAGAGAAACCGCAGAATAATTGACCATATTGCAGACTTAAATCTTTGTTATCTTCATTCTCATAAAGATAATTTAATTAGGGAAGGAATTTCTCCATCTAACATATTTGTGATTGGCAACCCTATGATTGACATTGTGAGGAAATGGGAGAATGAAGTAAAACCTCCGAAGTACAAAAATTATATGTTAGTGACTTTACATCGGGGGGAAACAGTGGATGACGGAGATTTATTGAACGAAATAATCTGTGCAATCGGGCAGTTAAATATTCCAACACTGATGGTACTAATGCCCCGCACAAAGAAAAGCTTACAAAAGTTTCATTTATCTCTCCCTGATAATGTCACGGCGATAGACCCGCAAGGTTATCTTGACTTTTTGGCTCTTGAGAAACACGCAGATATAGTTTTGACAGATTCAGGTTCTTGCCCCGAAGAATGTTATATTTTGGGAGTTCCGTGTGTAACAATCCGCAACACCACTGAACGGACAGACTTAATTGAGATGGGAGTGAATGTGTTGGCAGGGATAGACCGCGATAAAATAATTAATGCAGTTAATTTTGCACTTCAAACTCAAAGTAAGTTACAAGAGCAGAATCCAGAATTTCATTATGGGCAGAACGTGGCACATAAAGTAACAAATATTTTATTAAGTAACTGGCAATTTTGGGAGAAAAGATGAGCAGATGTAGATGTGGAGCCCGATGGAGAAATAATTATCCATACGGGAGGAAGCAGAAAGGGGTCACTATTTTTGTCATCCCGCACCACAAAGATTGCCCTTACAATAAGGAGAAGAAAAATGGAAATATTACGAAAAATAGATGAGAGGGGGAGATTTATCAATATCCCCGTAGATAAGTACAAGAGAATGTATGTGATACAAAATCACCAATTAAATACCGTGAGAGCTTTTCACCGTCACAACCGTGAAGGTTTATTATTGTATTGCTTGAAAGGAGTGTGGAAGGTAATTTACTATCCCATCACAACTGATAACCCACAACCAATCGAAAAGGTCATTAGTGAAGGAGAATATGTGGAAATACCTGCCCCCGCCGGAAACGGACACATTAACCTGACTGAAGGTGCGATATTATTATGTTTTGCAGATTTATCGTTGGAAGAAGTGAGGGAAGAAGAAGTGAAGGAAAAATGGGATTTGTTTGGAGAAGAGATATGGAAAATACAGCCAAAGTGACGTGGACAACGCTTAAAAAAAATATTTTAGTAATTGGTGGAGCAGGTTATTTAGGCAGTGTTCTTTGCACAAAATTATTAGATTTAGGACATAATGTAACAATATTAGATAATTTTGTTTTTGGAGAAGAACCAATATCCCACCTCAAAGAAAAAACAAATCTTCAAATAATTAATAGCGATATACGGGATTTTAGAACACTATCCATTTACATAGAAAAAAACGATATAGTGATATGTTTATCTGCGTTAGTTGGATTCCAGTTGTGTGAAATTAACCCACCATCAACTATTGAAATAAATAATTTAAGCATTAAAGTTATAGCAGATTTATGCAATTTGTATAATAAAAAATTAATTTTTTCTTCCACTTGTTCGGTCTATGGTTCGAGTGGACAAAAATTGATAACTGAGAAAGATAAAGAAGTCATCCCAACCGATTTATATGGCGAAACAAAATATTTTTCTGAGAAATATATCAAAGAGAATCTAAAAGATTATCTTATTTTTCGATTTGGGACTATTTTCGGATTAAGTTATAGGATGAGATTTGACTTAGTTGTTAATCTTTTTATAGGCAGGGCATTGGAAGGAGAAGAATTAATTTTGCACGGGGGAGGAATACAGATGAGACCCCACGTCCACATCTCAGACGCTTGTGATGGGATAATACACGGGATAAACAAAGATTTGAAAGGGATTTATAATGTGGTATATCAAAATTACTCTATAAAAGAAATAGGAGAAATGATTTCTAAAGAACTAAACGTTCCTATGAGAGTGACAGAAGAAATTATTGATAAAAGAGATTATAATGTTTCAAATAAAAAATTGGGGTTGTCCGGTTTTGAACCAAAGAAAGATATTCTATTCGCAATTCAAGAAATTTCCAAAGTATACCCCGAACTTGGCTCATATAAGCAAGATAAATTTAATAATTATAATTGGGTTAAAAATAACACTGAAGTTCAGAAGAAACTATTTATGAAAGAGGTAAAACATCAAGGCAAGGAGGTTTTATACAAATGACATTAAAATGTTATTTAACTGTGGGATGTTTAGCGTCTGGAAAGACAAAAATAGCAAAAGAAATAGCAACCAAAGAACATTTGATTTATCTTAATCCCGATGAATTTTGGGATAGGAAATCAATCAAAGAATATTCCCCACCAATATGGATTAATGCTTGGTCTGAGGTATATAAAAGAGTTTATCAAGCAATTAAAAACGAACAAAGCTTTATTATTGATTCTATCCAGAAAAACCACGTAGTAAGAAAAGAAATTATCAATGTAATTAGGTCAATAGCCCATAACCAATGCGAAATTATAGGGATGTGGGTAAAAACCGATTTAGATAAATGTATTGAAAGGAACAAAATCAGGGAAGATTCTGTTCCAGAAGAAGAGATAATTAAAGTATATAATATCATCCAACAAGAACCGCCCAGTTTAGAAGAAGACGGTTATGACCGAATAATTGAAGTTGAAAATAATTAAAATGGAAATATCAAAACACATCAAAATAATCGAACAAGCACATAAAAACCAATACCGCAGAGCTAACATTACCACACCATATATAATTCATCCAATATGGTGTGCTATGACTTTGCTTCACGAAACCAATTTAGATTTAAAATTTAAGAAAAAAGGATATTTAGCTTTGCTTTATCACGACGTTTTGGAAGATTCAAATAAAAAAATAAAATTATCAAAAGAGGTGGGGGAATTAGTGGAAAATATGACTTTTGATAGCTTCTCAGTAGAACGGGCAGAATTATGGAGTAAATCACCAGAAATCAAATTATTAAAATTATATGATAAGGTGTCAAATCTGATGGATGGAGAATGGATGGATGAGACTAAAATGAAGTTGTATTTGAAGCATACAAAAAGATTAATAAAAGAGATAAAAGAAGTCTATGGCGACCTTAATATAGTGATTATCGCCCAAAAAATAATAAAATCAAGAGGTAAACAAAAATGAAAACGATAAGTGCTATAACCCCCACATACAGTGGAAAATATATAGAAGCAACGATGGAATCAATTTTTAACCAAACTCTGAAACCATTGGATTATTGTATTACTGTTGATGGAAAACAATCAACATTTGATAAAATAGTGGCATTTTTAAAACAAAAAGGAATAGAATTAATCAATACTAAAGAAGATATTTATGAAGCAGAATATTTAGGAATAAAGTTAAGAGTTAAAAATAGGGCAACAAATTTAGGGATTGGTGCCAATCTTAATGATTGCATTTTTATGACTGAAGGAGATATTATTTGCTGGTGCAGTGCAGACGATGAATGGTCACCAAATAAGTTAGAACTCCAATTCAAAGAATATGAAAAATTAGGTTGCCCAGAAGACACAATTTTATATTGTGATTATAACCTTAAAGATAAGATAAATTCAACTATTATGGGCTATGTAAAAAGCATAGACATTGATTCGGTAGAAGGAGAAAAGATATTTGTAATGAAATCTTGTTTTGTCAATTTTTCGACTTCATTTATACCCCGAACAGTATTTAGGAAAGTTGGGCTATTTGACCCACTAAAAAGATTCGGAGAGGATTATGAATGGTTAATGAGGGCAATAGCTGTTCACGATATTTATGCTAAATGTGTTCCTTTTACATTGTTGGATTATGGAATAGACCCTAAAAAACAAGAGACACATAGTAATGCCGAAAAAATTATAGAGAATGACAACGATAGCAGGAAAAAAGTATGGGCATTATTAAAAGCAAAAAAAATGGGCGAATTGGAGAAATCAAAATATTTTCCCGAATTAAAATAACTACAATGTGAGGTTAAAGATATGAAAATCATAACAACAGGAGCTAATGGTAGGCTTGGAAAAAAATTAAGGGAGGTATTTCCAGAAGCCACCCACACAACCCGCAACGAAT
>ERZ1292632.1654-Hain-H43-01um-R2-1654-length-20824-cov-6_pt1 | contig 20824 bp, 23 predicted proteins | sample MGYA00564407_ERZ1292632 | MGnify/ENA primary metagenome ERZ1292632 (study PRJEB36523, sample SAMEA6512637) | groundwater metagenome | collected 2019-01-08 | study: AquaDiva: Metagenomics assemblies of 32 groundwater samples | reverse complement strand
CAATGGAATTTGTTTAAAAGATTGTAATGTTCAAAATTCAGAATTTCTATCCGGGTTCAAGCTTGAAAACACTAATGACATAAGAGAGATTAGCCAGATAACTTTTCAACTAGCTCAAGAATTAAACCTAGATTATGTTCTTGTTCCGGTGAAATATCCAAGTGAGGGCAGTTTAAATTGGTCCGCAGGGTTAGATTATAACTATATAGCTCAACTATCAACCCAATACAACATTGCAGTGCTTCCCGCGTTTTATACTCTGCATGCCGATGATACAAACTCGCAAAAATACGCAACTTTTGTAACAGCATTCTTAAAACAATTCAAGAATTCAATGAATATAAAATATTTAGAGTTTCAAAATGAACCTGTCAAAGGTTATAATAGTCAAAAAAGCGATAGATTCATTGGAACTCCTACTCAGCTTAGAAATACAAACAATGCGGCTTATGAGGCAATAAAAGCAGATTCAAGTCTTTCAGATATTCAGGTTGGAACAGCAGGTTTTATTATGGCTGCAATAAACGAAGATGAAAACACTATTATGAATAATTATTATTCAGAATATTTCAATGAATTAAAATTCGATGTCCTAACCATTCATAATTATCCTAGAACTAGCAGTTATCTTCAAAGAAGTACTTCTACGACTAATTCGAAATATAATTTTCTTTCAGAATATGACATTCTTGAGAATTACAGAAAGTTATTAGATAATTTTGGATACTCAAACAAACCAATTTTTATCACAGAAGGAGTAATCAGTATTCCTTCAACAAGCGGCGCAAACTGGCTTAATGATAATGAAGTGAAAATACTTTTAGCTGAACGATTTGCTTTAACATTAAATAATGCTGAAAATAAAGACATTCTTGGTTCATTTATTTCAGGAATAGAATCTGAATCCAGCACAGCCCTATTTGATTATTCATCAGGAACTAGTTACACTAAAACTTCTCAATTTAAATTTTATCAGAAAATACTTGATTTCACAAATAAATATCCTATTTATTCTCAACATATTGCAGGAACAATAGATTCCACAGATTATTGGATAGAAGAATTTAAAAACACTCAAGGTAAAAAAGCTTGGCTAGCTTTTTGTCCATTAAGATTTTCAACAATAGCAACATCAAATTCAAAGGGCACTACAGCAACTGCGACAAACAAAGAGATAAATTGTCCTCAAACAGCGATTATAAATGGTAAAGAAGTTACAATCACAGAAGAACCTATTTTTGTTGAATAAAATTAATCTCTAAATTAAAAAAGCTTTAAAAACATGCTTCCGCATAAAGAACATAAGAGAGAGTCAATATGAAGCACACACTAAAAATAACACTGATTATTTTATCAATGTTTATCATAACTCAACTAATAGGGCTCTATGTTGTAAACTTTTATCTTAATTCTGAAAATACTATTCCTTATGGTTTTGACGAGCAAAAAACAATTGAAAAGACTCCTGAATTTTACGCTCAATTTTTTACAAGTTTAATTGGTTCATTTGCAATTGCAGTTTTTCTGGTTTTTTTATTAATGAAAATAAAATCTCTCTGGTTTATTCGTGGCTGGTTTTTCATAGTAATTTCAATGGCTTTGGGCTTAACCCTAAATGTTCCATTATCTAACTTGGGCATAGCCTACGCGAGCTTATTCGCGTTAGCAATAGGGCTTATTCTTGCTTATATTAAAATTTTCAGAAAAAATATCATTATGCATAATCTTACTGAATTATTAGTATATCCAGGAATAGCAGCAATCTTTGTAGGCATGCTAAATATCTGGACAATGGTTTTATTGTTAGTGCTAATCTCTATTTACGATATGTGGGCAGTTTGGCATACTGGCGTGATGATGAAAATGGCTAAATATCAAATAAATACTGTAGGAATACTCGGCGGGTTTATGCTTCCCTACGCCAGCAAAAAAATGAAGAACAGGATTGAACTTCTTAAATTAAAATACAAAAATAAACAAATACCAATAAATGCTATAAAAAAGAGTAAAATAAAGGTGGGACTCGCAATTCTTGGTGGCGGAGATATTATTTTCCCTATAATTGCAGCAGGAGTTTTCTTTAAAACTTTTGGTAATATTTATGCAACGCTTATAATCACATTCTTCGTAACTATAGCTCTCGCATTATTATTAATTTTCGGAGATAAAAAGAAAGCCTATCCTGCAATGCCCTATTTAACGGCTGGAATTTTCTTAGGTATGATAATTGGAAGTCTTATTGCTTAAAATATAAAATCAGTATTTAAAGAAAGAGCCAAAAATTTCGTGATATAATTCTATGCCTTTTGATGCAAGACTAAAGTGAGTTTTACCACTTGGATTCATAAGTCTTTTCTTAGAAACTAAACCCTTTTGATGCATCGAAGAAAGGGTGGTTGAAATATAGGTTCTGCTATATTTATTTCTAAGTTCGCTAACCATTTCTAATAAGCCCATTCTATCTTCAGAAGTTATTTCAGGATTAAGACCCAGAGCAAGTAAGCACTCTAAACTTATCCTATTCAGGCCTGTTTTGTATCCTAATCTCTTCAAATTTGCCCGACATTCAAGGTATCTTCTAATATTTTCACTCATTTTATCCTGTTCTGTCATAATCTTATGTTTAAGAAAGTCTGTTTTTAAATCTTCCTTTTGTAGTCACTCCTAAGATACAACAAAATAGTAAGATTTATAAAGGGTTTCTGCCACAGAAAGTAGTAATAAAATGGCAGATTATACATCAACCTTAGTAAGAAAGAAAGTAAGACCAGAGAATAATGTTTTTATAAGGGCACTTAAAAAGCAAATGTTCGATGCTGGAGAATTAACTTCAGAAGAATACGTTCGATGTCTTCCAACTGCCCAAAGAGAAGCAGTAAAGAATTTAGGGGATGCTGCAAGATCACAAGGAATATATGCAATGTTTATGTCTATAAGTAAATTCGATCTTGGAAGAAGAGTTCAAGTAGATTAAAACACAATAAAATGAAAACACTAACAAAAATATTAACAATTGGAACAGGAATTTTAGCATTAGGTTTAGCGGGATGCTCTAAAAATGAAATTAATTCTTTACAAAAATATAGTCCTTGGAATGCTCCAAGAGCACACACAATAGTAGGAGAAGACATAGTAGATGCTGATGGAGATGGAGTAATCGATATCATAGTAAAATCAACAGAGAAAAAAGACTTAAGGTATGTTGTTTTTTACAGGGAAGGTTTCGATAAGAAAGCTGAAGAATTAGGATATGTTCTAACAAAGCAGACTAAATCAATAAACAACATGAGCAAGACATATGTAAATGCCCAAATGCTATTTGATGCTTCGCAGCATTATAAAGCAGTAAGAGAAAATGCGTCAAAGGGAGAAACACAAGATGAACCGGCTAAAGAAAAAGCAAAACAATTACCAAATATAAACTACATTAATCCTCAGATTTTCCAATTAGAAACGCAGGCGGGGGCTCAATAAAAATGACAAACGAAACACAACCAAAAGGATTACTAAAAAGAATATTTGAAAAGCCAATTAGAAAATTAGCAATAGCATCATTAGCAACATTAATAGGAATTACAACCCTGAAAGATAATGTGCACCTGGGTTCTACAACATTATACAATCCTCAAGGAAATCAATATGCTTGGGGGATTGCGCCTACATTAGAGATAATTGGCGAAGCAAAAGGAAATCTATATTCAATCGGGCTTGTAGCAGGCATAAATCTTTATGGAACAAACGCAGTGCATAATGGAGATTCGAGAGCAATTGGGCTTTTAACAGGAATAAATGATTATAAAACAACAGGAAGTCATACAGGAAATTCTACGGTAAGAGGAATTTATACTAGGGATGAAGAAGACCGTTATTTTTTAAGCCACTCTATTATTCAATCTCCTTCATTAAAACAAACAAGAAAAGAAAGTAAACTTCAGGTAGAAAAACAATAAAATGATAATCAAACCAGAACTCGTAAAGAAAATTAAAGATTACTTTAATCTTAATATCTATGAAACAAAAGTATGGCTCGCCCTTTTAGGAAAAGGTCTCGCAAGCGCAGGAGAAATAGCAGAAATATCTGGAGTTCCAAGAAGCAGAACTTATGATGTATTAGAATCACTTGAAAAACAAGGATTTGCAATATCTAAAATAGGAAAACCTGCAAAATACATCGCAGTTAAGCCAGCAATAATTCTTGAAAAACTTAAAAATAATACTATGAAAGAAGCAAATGAAAAAGTTGAAACTCTATCAAAATTAAAAGGCAGTTCAGAATACACAGAACTCGAAGGAATCTATACTACTGGAATGAAACCAATAAAACATGAAGACTTATCAAGCTCAATCAAAGGACGTTCAACAATTTATAATCATGCAAGAGAAATACTTGAAAATGCAAGCAAAGAAGTTATAATTTGCACGAGCACAAGAGATTTTTCAGAAAAAATAAGATTATTCACTACTTTATTCCAAAGACTTAACAAAAACGGAATAAAAGTAAAAATTGCTCTTTCAGGAAATGAAGCAGAAATAAGAAAACTTGCAATAAAAACAAAAATGAAGATAAAACCTATCAGCATCAATGCTAAATTCTTCATAGTTGACCAAGAACAAGTCTTATTCTACCTTTCAGACAACGCAGTAGCAGAAGAAGAAACAGCAATCTGGCTTAATACACCTTTTTTCACAAATGCTATGGTTTATTTGTTCAATCAAGTTTGGGGTGAATAAAAAATGTCAGCAGAAAAAGTTATTTATTTCGGAGGGTTTATTCCAGAATGGGCTAAGGGCTTACCGAAAGATCTAGATTTTTTCCGAGGATATTTGTTTAATGAAAGAAATACGATTCTTGCAACCCTTGAAATGGGAAGTGTAACTCACGAAAGATTATATGAAGATTCTAGAACTCTGGATTGTGTTAGAACTATTTTAGCAGAAAAACAATGGGACGACCCTAATGCAGAAAAGTATGTAGAAAGATATACTGGAAAATGGAGTCAAAAAGAAAGTTTAGTCTTGCCTTCAAGAACAATAAGCAGGATAATAAATGCAGTAAAGAGACGGGATTCTGCCGATAACACTCTTTATCAGATTCTTAATAAAATTATGAGGGATAGAATATCTTCCAGAGATAAACAATAAAAATGTCACAAAAACTCGTCGCACTCCAAAACAGAAAAATTGCTATTCTTAACAGACTTAGTGAAATAACGGCTCAAAAACAAATACTTGATGTTCTCATAAATAAATTAGATAATTCAGAAACACCTGTTTTTGATTTATACTTTGAGAAGAAATAAAATGACAAACTACAACCCCTTTAAAATAATTAATTCAAAACTAGAAAGAACTATTAAAACTAATACCCGAGAAAAATTCAATATTTATTCTAGTTTGATTATTCCTCCCGTAGCGGCAACTTCTTTAGTATATTTTGGAGTATTAAATGGAAAACCGAGTGAAGATAGTCCAATAATTACTTCTGGAAAAGTAGCATTAGCATTACTTTCGAATGTTCCATTTCTCTGGGTAGAAATGGGAATATCAGCAGGATTGTCTGCTATTTCTTTAATGCAACTTAGAGAAAAGCCTTATGAGGCAAATAAACCAGATTCAGACATCCCAGAACAAACTCACTTCGAACATATTCCAGCACAAATATATGAAAGAAATGCTGAAAGAAGCAAAACATTAATTGATATTACTAGAAAAGCAGACATGTTTCTTTTATAATTTTTATTAATAATTCGCTAAACCCAATTCGACTTGGCATCTCACAACAAAGCCTTTCTACTCAAAACTTCTCCCTACGAATTTATTGAATTATTAAGATTTATTATATAATCAGCTTACTATAACCTTTTTATCCCCTCAACATCCATACTTGTTTATTTATTTAAATCAAGCAAAAGCTTTTCCATTTCTTTAACAAATTCTTTAGCTCTTTGTAAGGAAGTATTTGCCTTAGCAGTCTTCTCAACTTCTTCAGTTCTATACTGAATTCTACCCCTCTTTTCTCTTTCTTTATCAAAATTTTCTATTAATCCTTCTGCTTTATTCTGAGCAAGAAGCAAAGCTTCTTCTTTAATTTCTTGGTAATCTTCAAGCAAACTGCCTCTTAATTTATCTTTAACATAAACTATTAATGCATCACTTGTTATTTTATGAGGTGTTTGTTCTCCAACTTTGTATCCTATCTTATATAAAACAGCATTAGCAACATAAAACATAGAGTAATAAGAGCAAACAATTATCCACAGTCTTGATTTATTATTTTTAGCTAAAAAATCAGCGGTTTCTAAACTTTCTCTAGAGTTATCAATTAATGTCCTATATACTATTTCTTGAAATCCTTCTTGAACTAAAAGCCCACCATCTAAATATCTCCTTACATTTGTTCTGGCTTCTTCTATTATCTTTTTATCTAGCATATTAAGTTTTTGTATTATTCAATAATCGGTAATACTCCTCTATTCCAATTAATATTATATTCTTCTTAATTACTTCGCTCACTACACTCCTATCTTTACTTTTAATCATTTTAATAAAACTTTCGTAACTTAGAGAGGTTAAATGAATCTTATCAGGCAAGAGTGATATTGCTTCTTGAATTTTATCTTCGTTTCCACCTAAGGTTAATAAATCTATATCTGAATGCTTTTTTGCTGTTCCCTTAGCATAAGAGCCAAAAAGCAAGGCAATAAATGGAAATTTTAATTCGGATAATCTTTTATGAATTATTAAAAAATCTTTATTCTTGAATAAATCTTCTCTTCTTAATGATTCTGCCTTAAAAACAAGGTCATTAAAATTATTATTAAATATGCATGTAATAGTATTGCCGACTTTTTTTAAATCCACAAGTTTTTCTCTTGATAAAAACTTTAACGCAATATAAGCAGATTTGTAGTTTATATCCCTAAGTTGAGAAATCTTTCTTATACTAAATGTTTCTTCCCTATTATCCATTAAAAGCTTTAGTATCTCTATTGTTTCATTAGCCATTTTTAACCATAATACTATGGTTAAAAGCCATATATAAGCTTTTCGTTTAGTAATCAGAGCACATGAAGAGGAAAAACTATGCGCACACATAGTTTTATCTGTTTACTATAACCTCTTTATCTCTTCAACATCCATACTCGTAATAACGCCTGATTTCTCGTTCTCAAAATTATTCAGAAAAACTTCAAAGCCAACTGATTTTTCATAGGCAAAAGCTTTTCCTTTAATAATCTTAATATTTTTATGCTCTTTCTTAAATTCTCTAACCCTATCTTTCATTTCAATAGGTGGACCTGGAAAAATTATTTCTTTTTTCTGTTCTGCAACAAGCAAAAATCTTCCAGCATTTTTGGGTTCATCATAAATAAACTCACTGGCTTTAATATTAAAATATCTCGAAGCTTCACGCAAAAAGAAACCAGAAAATTTCTTTAATTTTGTTCCAGCAATGTCTCCGGCTTGTTTTTCTGTTGAAAATTCAAGTGTTATCATATTTTTATCGTATTTTTTACTGAACTCTGCTTCTTTATTCTTAGTAATAAAAAACTGCACAGATGGATTTTTTAAAAAGCGTGAGCAAGCAGTTTTAAACTTCTCAAAAGTAGCCATAGAAAGCGCAGCAAGAGCATTTCTTTCTTTAAACGTTGGATCGATTAATACAATAGGCGAAAGCAGTTTAGATTCATTCATCTGTTGCATTATTGCTTCTTTATTCTTAAACAATTTTTCAGGATCAAGAATGATTTTCTGTTTCCCCGCGTCATTTTTAACAACAGCTTCGATAAATTTAATAAAACTTCCATAAGAAATCATAAGTAATTCAACTCCATAACCAGAAAATCCATTAATATAAGATTCTGCACCATAACAATCCTGCGAATGCGCAAATGCCTTAGCTAATCTTATTTCGTTTGCAAGTTTAGGATTTTTTTTAATTTTATTTTTAACATAACTAACATGAAAATAACTTAAATCAGTAATATTTTTAGCCTCTCCAGGATTTTTTATCTTCAAAACAGGAATAATCTCAAAATCCGCCAAAGCAGAATGAATCACAAAATAATCACGTGAACCATGAAGCCGTACAGCATCTCGGGCAATAATTTTATTCATAAGTGTAGAAATCTTTGAATCATCAAGATTGTCCACAAACCTAACAAAAATATCTACATCATATTTATTTTTCTTAATAAGTGTATCCTTAGCAAAACTTCCACCAACAAAAACATCAGCTTTAATCTTTTTCTTTTTCAAATTTTCTTCAAGAACTCGCGTTATCTCCTTGGTTTTAGCCTGAAGAGTAATAAGTTCCTCTTGTGAAGGAATTATCTTAGAAACCTGTTCTTTTAGAATTTGATTAATGTTCTTTTTTTTAACCATAATGAAGAGAGTGAAGAGTGATTTATAAATATAGCGAACTCGCTTCACCCATTAACATAAATCCAAAATTAATAATTACACAAACCAAATTCGACTTTGCTTCTCACAACTTCGCTTTCCGAATTTAGGGCATTACTTTTAATTAAGAAATTATGCAGAGCAGAAACTTTAATATTATTTCTTTCTCAAGAAAATAGTGTATACCAACACAATCGAGACAACACTAATCATAAACTCAAAGAAGCCAAAGAATGGAAGTTCCTCAATCATTGGACATGCTCTATCTTCTTTTGAATCTATGCAAGAAGCATCTATCTTAGAACAAGGATTAGTAAGCGGTGAGCAACTAGCCTTATAGTTGAGCGTAATTTCTCCTGCAGCAGAACTACAATCTTTATTGTCTACTGTTGTTGCGAATGAGCAAGTACCATAACTTGTGTTTATATTCGTATTAGTATCAACCCTAGTAAAGTTATACATTGGTTGGCATTGATTTGAATTCCAAGAACATATACAAATAGTTTTATTATAAATACCAGAAGAAATAGCTGTTGTTTTATCGCATTTGGTTTTATCAGGAACAGAATTTGCTGCAATAGCTGGAGTGGCTCCATTTTGGCATAAAAATTGTGTAGTTAAATCTGCACAAGTTGAAATAGGAACCGTAGTTCTAATGCAAGTTTGAGTTGCAACATCATAAGTATAATTTGTTGCACATTTAAATCTGCAGTCTCCAGCAACACCATTCAAACTCCAGCTTAAACTTTCAGGAACCCAACTTCCAGAGGAATTAAGGATTTGAGTAAAGTTTCCGTTTAATCCATTATCATTCATAACCGAATTTGCAGGAAGCGTGCCTGAACATTTTTTAGTTATTCCATTACATTGTAAATTACAATCATCTATTTGCCCATTTAAAGTTCCGTTATCACAAGACTCTTCTACTTCAACAATTTCATTTCCGCAAATAGAAGCAGTTACTCCACCACATAACGAATTACAATGATTAGGCAATCCATTAGAAGTTCCTTCATCACAAACCTCACCGGATTCAATAACACCATTACCGCAAACAGGAGGAAGAACAAAATAAGAATTATAAAGTTGAGTTACTTCTGAAGCACCTAAACTTCTATTCCAAATTCCTATTTCATCAATTGAACCATCATAATAACAATCATACCAGCTACAAATAGTATTTGGAGTTTGTCCGCTATAGCCGTTTCCACCATACCATTCTGCTCCAAATATCAAATTTACAGGATTATCTGTAAATGTGCCTGCAAGATTAGTATTTTGCGTTATATATTGTCCATTAATATATAATTTTTCAATATTAGCAGAAGTATCATAAGTAAGTACTACATTATTCCACGCAGAAAGAGACAGGGAACCACTACCTGAAACTTGATAATTCGGACCCTGCATAGCCGTATTCCAGGTATTGCTTTTTAATAATCCCCTTGCTTCATTACTATTTAACATAAGCACATAACCACCTTCAGAAGTATCAGTTCGATATTTTGAAACAAGAATTCCAGAGAATACTTTTGGTTTAATCCATACTGAAATAGTTTTATTTCCCGAAGGTTGAAAATAAGGATTAGAAGCCACCATAATATACTTGTTTGTACTTAAATTAAAAGCCTGTCCCTTAAAACCCTCGGCAACCTGTTGAGCGCCCCCATAAACACTTCCATTATAACTAGAAACAACATCTACAACTTTAGTAGAATCAGTTCCATCAGCGCTATTCATAGTCCACATAGAAATCAATCCATTATCTATAGAATTCCCAAAAAATACGCATTTAGCATTACTACAAGTCAATCCAAGAGAACATTTCATCCCGCCCGTATCCGAACATCCAACATTACATCCATTATCCAAAGATGCACCACATTGAACATTTTCCGGAGCTAAACAAGAATCCGAGCAAGTCAGTGGACAATTAGTAGTACAAACACAAGATTTTAATCTACATCCACTACTAGTATCACAACTACTACAAGAATATGTTACACCACCAGAAGTTATTGAATAAGGTAAAGGAGGACAACTGCCGCTCGGGCAAGGAAAATTATCTACAGCACTTACCCCACTCAAACTAATTATTCCAAATAAAACTAAACCTAGGACTAATAACGCACCTAACTTTTTCATAATCATAGTAGTATTTCTTTATTTATAAATGTTATTTATATTCTGTTCTCGCCAAGGTTTCGCCCTCGCTTTATTTTAATTAGGCGGGCGCTTATCAAAACAACAATCTTAATAATATAAAAAACAAGTGGCTTTACAAAACGCACCTTTTAAGGGGCGGTGCCACATTGTTTTTTTGAATAATCCAAAATTGAAAACAAGAAAGTTGCCACCACATTCTTTAGAATGTGGTTTTCAATTTAGGGACATAATAAAACGCGTAAGACTTGTTCAACTTTTCCTCGCTTACTTAAGTCCAAACTTCTGCCCAAGAAGATATTGCATTAACAAAATAAATCTAAAAAGAATCTCACTAAAGATTTATCGCCCCAATTTTTCAGGATGTTTAATCTTTTCATTAAGCTGTTCTGCATTAAGCTTAAGTGTGCTCGCCAGATCAATGATATATTTCCCTTCTTCAAGCTTGTATATAAGAGGACGTTTTTTATTAAAAAGATTAACGATATCTATCTCAAATTTTCCTGGCTTGATTACTCGAATAGATTCTAAATCAAGGATAACCGGAACTTCTTCCTGCTCGCTAACTCCAATAATCTCGCGAACATCTTTTTCCATTTTAGCCTTATCAACCTTGTTTATTTCTGCAAGAGTCGTTTTAAGTTCTGAGAGTTCTTTGTTAATTTGTGGATCTAAATCCTCTTTAACTTTCTGAGTTAACTTCTCATAATATTCTTTTTTAATAAAATAAAAGAAATGGCTTCCGCAACTACAACCTGCAATAAGTTCTTTGCTTCCATCTGCAAATACTTTCCCACAATGCACACATTGATTCGCGATTTTATTTACTCTCCAATAAAGAATGACGACTGCTACTTATAAATTTTCCTATTAAAAAATTATCTTTCCACCTTTCTTTCTATTCTCTTCTATAGTTAACCATCTTAAGTTTGTTGGAGCAAAAGCTTTTTTAATTTCTTCAGGATTAGTAAGATCAAAAGTATGCAGAGGAATTATATGATCAATTTCAAATTTTTCTAGATTATCTGGAAAAGGTTTTAAGGAATCAATTAATTCTTTCCAATTAAGTCCATATTTTCTAGAACTCATTATCTTTCCAGTTTTAGAATATTTATTCATAGCATGATTAAAAGAACGACGGAGCCTATCAGCAATTGCAAAATCTTTATTTGTTTTAAATCTCAATCTCCTATTGGCGTTTATTCTGGCCCTAACTTCTGGGCGCGTACCATAATCTTTCCAAAATTTTCTCCGTTCTTCTCTATATTTTGTTACTGCGAGGATTCTATTTTCTTCTTTAACTTCTGGTCTTTGTCGATATATTTTAATGCGTTTCCTATTTTTCTCTTTAAACTCAGGAGTTTGTTGATAAAGTTTAGTATAAGCATTAATTTTTTTATTTATCTCTGGTCTACGATAATAATGTTTTCTCTGACAAAAATCATCACAAAAACGTTTGGCTTCAGTTTTTGCATTTATTTCTTTACCACAAAATTCACAAATTTTTAGAACCATTTTTTATATTAATTAATAGGAATTAATATTAATAAAGTTTTATATTCCATAAAATATTTTCAGAAAAGCTCCGCTTATTGTAACATAAATAAAAAACTAATAATTCCATAAACCAAAAACTTACTTCTGCTTGAACAAATCGCTTCAAATATGGAAAATTATTACAGATTTTAATAAATGATGTCTACGAAACTAAAATCATTGTCTATTCATCATAACTTCAAGCTTCTTGGGATCTTTTTTCATCTCTTTTATAATAGAAGCAGGACCTATAACGGTAAGAGATTCTGTATTACCTACAAGCGCATTAGCAATTCCATGCTTAAATTTACTCATAATTCCTCTATCTCTAGTATTTGGTGCGATAACTGCAAGTTCAATTCCCTTAAACCCCTTTACCTTTCCAACAAGAATAAGCGTATCTTCAATAAGTCGTGTTTCTTCTTCTGCCTCTAATCTTCCTTGAATAATTATTACTTTTCCCTTAAGAATTATTTCCAGCAGTTTCTTAATGCGCGCAGTACTATTCAAACCCTCAATTTCTGTATAGGGCAGAAATTGTATTGTTAGTCCCTCTTTTTTTGAAGCCATGTTTATGATTATCCTTTATTGTTTTCTTCCTTTTTAGATTTTATTTTTTGAATAAGCCAACCAGTAAATAAAAATATTAAACCGAAAATTACTGGATAAACCAACAAACTACCTGGACTTTCAGAACCCCACGAATCAATATTCACTAAATATCCAATAACAAAAAGTAATTGTTCTATACTATTAAATTTTGCAGAAAAAATTAAAGCGACTAATAAAAATAGAAATCCGATAAAAAAAGATTTTAATTTAGTAATTTTTCCTTTTCCAGAACCCCAAAAAATACCAATTAAAAATCCTAGCATAATCCAAACCAGTAATTCAATAACAAAAGAACCTATTGGTCCTTGAGAGGTTATTATAAAAAATACTCCAATTATTAAAAAAACAATAGAACAGATTATTCCCCATCTCAACCATCTTGATAGCTCTTTCCAGCCCATTATTTCTTCGTTTTCTTCGCTAATTTAAATAAAGATTCATAAAATTCTTCCATATTTGTTCCATACTTCGCAGAAAGACCAACAACATCGTATTCTGGGAAGGCCGCTTCAACTTTCTTCAAATCTGCTTTTTTAGCGTCAATCTTATTAGCAACAATCAAAACAGGGATTTTTCTTGCAACTAAATTTCCTATAATGGTAATATTAACCTGTGAATAGGGATTTTCAGTAGCATCAATAACGACAACTACTGCATCAACATCATCAAGCCATTTAATAGACTCGATAATTCCTTGTGTTGCTTCTTTAGCTCTTCCTTGCGCATCTTTTTTCTTAACCTTAAACTTCATAAAATCTTCATAATCAATCTTTGTAGCGATTCCAGGAGTATCAATAACCTTAAACATCAAAGTTTTATCTTTATATTTTATTTCAACCTGTTCCTTAAATTGAACTTTTCGAGTTTCATGCGGAATTCGAGAAACAGTTCCTAATTCTTCACCAGTCCAATCTTTGCAAATTCTATTTGAAAGCGAAGTCTTTCCAGCATTTGGCGGTCCATAAAATCCCAAACTAATATTTCCTTTTTTTGCAAATATGTCTACAAAAATTCTCTTGAAAAAATTTGTTATAATTTTAATCATGTTGTTTTTTTAGATATAAATTTATTTATTATAATTCCAATAATTAAGAATAATAACGCAAAAACAAAAGGGACTAATATTTCAGGAATCATGCAAGATTCACCCTCACAATTCTGAATACTAACAAAAATTAAAAATATTTTATCATATATTAGAGTAAAAAGATTATATCCAAAAATATTCAAAGAACCGATAAAAACAATTATCCCTAATAAAAGTCCTATAAAGAAAGATTTCCATAAAGAAACTTTTTTATTCGTTACAAAACCCCAAAGCAAACCAATTAGAAAACCAAGTAGGATAAAAATTAATAATCCCAAAGATAAATCAAGTAAAATAGAAAAACCAGAAGATCCTGAGGGATTATTCATCGCAAAAAGAATAAGAATAATTCCAATTACTAAAAAGATTAAAGCAGAAGTCCATGCCCATCTCCAAGCTCTCGATAATTCATTCCAACTTTTCATTTTATTTTTCCTCTTTCGTTATATAATTATTTTTTTATTTGTATATAAATATTTGTATTAATTTTTAGATAGTTTTTTGAGAACTATTAACAGGATTATTTACAGAGTTATTAACGGGACTTGCAGAACTATTCATAAACGGAATAACACTCGGTCTTCCAGGCATTCCTGGCCTGAAAATTCCTCGAGGTTCTGGTGCAATTTTCTGTTCTGTTCCAATTTTCTTCTTCAAATCAATAGTTTTCAATAATTTAGCCTTCTCTAATAAACTGAATATAGGTATCTCAAACATCCCTGTTCTCATTCCTTTAAATTTTTTATAAGCATAAGATACTTGCTCAAATGCCCATTTTTTCTCTCTTAACTTATTAAAGATTTCATCTTTCTTCAAGCCCTGTTTTTCTGCGTTCTCTATAAAACTAACAAGATTAAACAAATCATTTTTGTCCTTGAAAAGCCAAGCTTCATATTTCTTTTTATACCATTCCTGCAAACCAATATAGGCAGCTAAGAAAAGGATAATTAAAAGAACAAAAAAGAAGGTTATTCTTCCTGTGGGTTTACAATCATCTCCGCAATTGGCTGTAGTTTCTCCTGATTCACATTTGCCATTATGATTACAATCTCCAAATCTTGAAGAAAATTTTAATTCAGATATAACCGGCGTAAAATAAATAGGAAGCGCTAAAATATAAGTATCATCAGAAACTATAAACTCAAAACTTTTTACTCCAGAAGATAAATCAACAGGAAAACTCATTAAATTAGTTTTATAAGAAGGATTGCTGACGGAAGTATAACTTATTCCGCTCTGAGGAAGAGCTAAAGCACCATAAACATTAGAGCTAATCGTAGATAAGGGTTTAATAGTTATTTTTGCATAGGTAAAAAAGGGCATAGTTACATTTCCTTCTATCGAAGAATAAACACTTGTTTCACTATCAATATCAAGAGATTTTAAAAACCATGCAAAAACTGCATTTTGTGCAGAAGCATCTGTTGCCGTAACTTCTGAACTTGTAACTACAGCTAAATCTGCTGATTTAACAATAGAGCTATCCATTACAAATTTTCCAGAAGACTTCTTAGTAATATTTATGATATTTGGCAGATTCATACTATAAAGCTGATTAAGCAGAGCGATATACTTTGCAGTGCTTCCAGCAGAATTATTATAATCACTTTGGACTTGCTGAACTTTTATCTCACTTGCACTAAGATTAATTTTAGCCTCAATGGCTATCTTAACTGGCGCCGGAAAAGATGCAATTTGTTTTTTCAAAGAAACAATACGAGCCTTATAATCTGCAATTAAGTTCACCAGATAATCTCCAGGGGAAACTGTCTTGATTGTAAAAGTCTTATTTGTCGAACCGAGATTATTTCTCGCAGTAATCTTTATTGCATAACTCTTAAGCTCTGCAGAAGCATATTTATGCGTAATATAAGGCTTGGTTGTTTCAACAGCAGTAGTATTATCTCCAAAATCCCATCTAAAAGAAGTTAGATTTACGCCAGAAACAGCCAGAGTAAATTTAACATCTGCGCCAGCAGGAACATCGCTCGGATAAATTGCTTCGATAACTGGCAAACTTAAAATAGTAATTTTTTTCCCAGTTATAATATCCGCTCCACTAATCTTTAAATTAAGTGTTTGCAAACCGATTGTAGTAGGAACCTTAAATCCTGCTTTTGATAAATCTATTTTTGTAAATTTTGTAAGAGATATTTTTGCTGGAGATGACGTCAGAACAAAAAAAGTGTTATTATTTTTTAAGCCAGAGTTATAACCCACATTCAGGTCATTAATGGTTATTGTTTGAGCGCTATCTGCATTAGAAGTTAATTTTACAGGTATATAACATCCTAAAGAACAATCTCCTTCATATTTAATGGAAATGTAATCATAAATAGCAGTAGCATAATCTGAAGAGTCAATAATAAAAGTGCCGAGTGGCGCATATTTTTTTTGTTGCGCGAAAATTGAAAAATCGGCATCAGTATCATCCACATAACCACAAGGTGCGTTTGTTTCAACAGATAATTTATATTTAGCCGAAGAAGTGGAGCTATCTTGTTGCACACATGCAGTTATTTCAGTAGGTTCAACAATGCTCAAATTTAAATCACAAAAAACTTTTCCACTTGCAGAAGTTATAACTTCACAATAATTGCCTTCTACTATTAACTTAAATTTAGCGTTTCCAGTGCCACTAACATCGGCTCCTATTTTAAAAGTTTTACCAGGATTAACCTGTATTTTTTGACAGTAAACCTTATTCACATCCATGTCTGTTGCCATCAATGAACCCTGAGCAGGATTATAACAGCCATAATTTTCATTTCCGCAATAAGTAGCCCCAATTTTATCAGATTTCCAAGTATACAGATTCTGATTAGTAACATCAACATCAAGGGCGCCAGTACAAGACTCTATAGAATTGGAAGTTATGTTTAATTTAAAGGCGTCAACACTCGAAACAATATTTTCTATTAATCTAATTCCAATTATTTTAGTTTCACTCGGGTCTAATGTAAAAGAATGGGCATCATCTGTTGAAATTGCATAATCCATTCCGCAATCTTTATTTGAACAATTATATTTAATTCCAGCGCTATCTAAAAGACTTCCTATCGTCACAGAACTATTAAATGCAGTTACAGGAGCATCAAATGCTATTGGAGAAAGCGTAATATTTATCCATCCTCGCAAATTTTCTCCAGGACCATAATTTGTCTCAATGCTACTATTCATATTACCCTTAGTAACAATAGCTGCAGAAATTAAAGAAACTAAAGATAGCAATAATAAAAAACCTAAAACTAGAACTAAAAACATCCTCTCTTTTTTCATAACAAACATAGAGAAAGCTTATTTATAAATGTTTTTTAATCTCTGCTCGCCTTCGGCTCGCATAATTTAATAGAGGCTCCGCTTATTTTACAAATCAAATCCTAATAATACAATAAACACAAAACTTACCTCTGCTCGCAAGCCCACTCGATATCTTTATTACTGCACTCGTGAACTTACTCGCTCAAAACTTATGCTTACGAATTGAAGAATTAATAAATTATTATATATAAACGAAATCTAACTAAAAAAACTTTAACCCTTCATAACCGCCAACGGAACTAATCGAGCAACGACTTTGCTAATTCCAGCTTCATCGGAAACCCTAACAACTTCGTCAATATCTTTGTAAACTTCTGGAGCTTCTTCAACTAAACCCTTCATGCTCCCAGTCTCAATAATAATATCTTTATCGCTTAATTCTTTTCTAATTCCTTCAGCAGTTAATTCTCGCCTTGCTTGAGTTCTTGATTCAACTCTTCCAGCCCCATGAGCCGTACTTCCAAAAGTTAACTCTTCTGCCTTTTTTGTTCCGACTAAAACATAACTTGCAGTTCCCATACTTCCTGGAATCAAAACAGGAACTCCCTCAAAACTACGAGTAGCTCCTTTCCTAATTATAAGAAGACTTTTTCTTTTGCCGTTAACAATATGTTCTTCTATTTTCGCAATATTATGACAAACTTCATAAACAGTATTTATTTTAGAATCCTTAAAATAATGTTTTAAATTTTCTCTTAATCTATAAGTAATTATTTGCTTATTTGCAAAAGCAAAATTAGATGCACAGTTCATAGCACTCAAATATTTTTGCCCGAGCGAACTTTTTATTGGCGCATTAATCAATTCTCTATCTGGCAAATTTTTCCAGCCATATTCTTTTTCCATTAACATAATATAATCTGATGCAACCTGATGTCCAAGCCCCCGCGAACCACAATGAATCATGATTGTAATGTTATCTTCGCTGATTCCCCATTTTTCAGCTAATTTTTTGTCATAAATTTTATCAACTTTTTGAATTTCTAAAAAATGATTTCCAGAACCAAGAGTCCCCAGTTGTCCGATTCCTCTTTTCTTCGCCCTATCACTTACATCCACAGAATTACAAGGAATAAGTTTACCCCCATCTTCAAGGTGCTTCAAATCTTCTTTAGTTCCGTATCCATTCATAACTGCCCATTCAGCTCCGCCTTCAAGAACTTGATTAAGCTTATTATAATTAATATTAAAATCACTTCCTCTTCCAACGCCAGAAGGCACACTTCTAAAAATTGCGTGCAAAATTTCTTTTCTTTTTTTCATAAAATCTGCAGTTTTTATATTTGTAGATAAAAGTCTCACAGAACAATCAATATCATAACCAACTCCGCCAGGAGAAATAATTCCTTTATCTAAATCAAAAGCAGCAACTCCGCCAATTGGGAATCCGTAGCCCTGGTGACAATCACTAAGGGCAATAGCATTTTTTACAATTCCAGGTAACATTGCTACATTTTTTATCTGTTCAAGAGTTTTATCTTTCTGTATATCTCTCAACAATTTTTCTGAAGCAAAAACTACTGCAGGAACATTCATCTTTCCGGTTTTAGGAATTTCCCACATATTTGAATTTATTTTTTTTAGTTCTATTTTAGTATTAACCATAAAATACAATAGAAAACTTGATTTATAACATTAACGCTCAAGCTTCACATTATTACTCAAATAGAGTAATACAATTCATCAAATCTAAAACCTATAGCTAAAAATGCCCCTTCTACACCCCTAATTTATTACATTAATTTTTATTTCTATCTAATTTCTCTCTTCTATATAAGTTTTCTTTCCTAATTTAGTCTTTTCTACGCATAGTTTTCTTTCTATCTAACGTTCTTTCTTTTTCTACCAAGAAAATCACGCGATTTTCTGGGTCCCGAAAAACATTGTTTTTCGCGGAAAGAAAGAACTTATTGCCAAACTCGAATCGTTAAAATTAAATCCTTATATTCTCCTTTATTTGTAAGCGCGCGAATAGGAATATCTCTTGATAAAACTGGAAATGTTTTCAGTTTATGAACTGATAAAGTATTATTCATTAAAATACCATATGTAGAATTATAAACTACAAACTCAAAATCATTAATCAATCCTAAATCTGATTTTAATTTACTATAATTTGCAATATACTCTTTTTCAGTGCTATTAATTTTGTCATAAAAAACTTCTTTTTCAGAACTAATAACTGCTTCAGCATAATCTACATTTTTATTAAGAGGCTCACAACCATTCAAAATTGTAAGTGAAGGATTAAACAAATTAGAAAAATAAATCTTATAATATCGGTCACTATATGCCTGAATATATATCCTGCTTCCACTTCGATAAGAATTCAAAATATTTCCAGATAAATCTTTTACAACAGGATTCCCATTAGCAGAGAGAATATCCTCAATAGAGATACATCCGCCCTGATAGTTATTACCTCCATCCGTTATGTTCAAAATAATTGAAACAAAAGTATAATCAACAACCGCATAGGCAAACAAATTAATTTGCGTGTTCTCCAAGCTTGCATAGCTGACGGTTTCCTGACGAACTGGGGTAAAGAATATAAACAGAGTAAAGACAAATCCTACGAAAATAACAAAAGATAAAATCATCTCAATATGTCCTTGCGAGCGTTTACTAGTTAATTCTCTTTTCATTAGCCTAAGATTAATTTTGCACCAGTTGAAATAAGCCAAGAAACAGCTACAAGTATAAACGAATGCTTCAACCCTCCTCTTATAGTCCCTTCTGAAATTTTTCCTATTACGAGTCCTGCAAAAAATCCCTGCGTAAGCAATAATAGCAAGAAGGGTAAGGCTAAAGCTTCTGCATCAAGTTTTGGACCAGAACCCGTACCTCCAACAACTCCTGCAAGAGGATTTTCAGTAGTTCCGCCTGCTCCACCTAAGTTAAGTCCAGAAACAATCGGAATAATCTTAAATTGCATTACAAGCATTATTAAAATAAATATGAAGAAGATTATATAACCTTGAACGGTTAAATTATAAATTGCTGCTTTTCTTTCTTTTTTCAATTTTTCTATTTGTGAAATGGAAAAAGCGACAGATTCAAGAATAGACTCAATTCTACCTCCTGAAACTTCTGCCTCTCTGATAAGACTTATTGCTCGGCTTATAACCGGACTTTTAATATCCTTAGCGAAGGTATCTAAAGAATCTTTTACAGGAATCCCTAAAGCTATTTGATTAGCAAGTTTTTCAATATAGGGATTTAGACTTCCATAGTCTTTATTTCGAGTATTAATTATACTCTTACTAATGGGTGTTCCAGATTTTACGCCTTCAACTAAATCACGGGAAAATTCAAGAAACATATGTTCTATATCTGCTTCTTTTTTAGATTCAACTAAAAGACTCATAAAAAAAGGCAATCCTGCAATAATAACTGCTATTCCAGAAATAAAAGAGAATAATCTTAAATCTAAAATTCCTGATAAAAATAAGATTAATGAAATAAAAATTATAACTGCGCCAGCGATTATACCCAGCATATTTGCACTTATTTTCTTTTTATTCTTAAAATCAAGATTAATATTTTGTACCATGTTTAAAATTTAGGTTGTTTGAAGCTACAAACCTGTAGCGAAGAGCCAGAAAATATTTGATTTTCTGGACTTTGAGTTTATTTGAATTTTCATTTTAAAATTTAGGTTGTTTGAAGCTACAAACCTGTAGCGAAGAGACAGAAAATCTT
>ERZ1292632.1490-Hain-H43-01um-R2-1490-length-22453-cov-9_pt2 | contig 20828 bp, 23 predicted proteins | sample MGYA00564407_ERZ1292632 | MGnify/ENA primary metagenome ERZ1292632 (study PRJEB36523, sample SAMEA6512637) | groundwater metagenome | collected 2019-01-08 | study: AquaDiva: Metagenomics assemblies of 32 groundwater samples | reverse complement strand
GCATCACGTTCTTGAGAATCTCGGCTGAGCGCAGCTTGAGTGTGACTCTGGTGGTAAAGGCATCGCCGGAAGTTACGGAAACGGGGCTCTCGACCTTGAGCGTCATCGGTGCGCTGCCGATAGAGACTTCGTAAACCTTGTCTTTATAGAAAGTGGCGTTACTGCCCTTGACTTTATATTCGACCGAGAATTTAATTTCCTTAATCTCGCCCGCGGTACCGATAAGAACCATGCGCACGTTCTCCGTCGCCTCGTCTCCCGCGTCTATAACGCCGAACTCTTTCTTGGTAAAGGTAATGCTATTTGAAGTGTCCGAGGGATCTCTGGCGCCGGCGGGATATTGGACGGACAGATTGGCGAGCTCGAGGTCAGTGTTGTTGTCGTTTTCGACCGTCACTCCGAGCTCGAGGATTTCTCCGGCGGCGATACTCGAGGGGCCGAGTATTTCTATATCGACGTTTTTTGAGGAAATGAAGTTAGATCCTCCGAGAAAAACCACTCCCGCCACGACAATCGTCCCGACGAAAAAGAGAAGCGCGAAGGCGAAGAATTTTTTCATGAAAGGATTAATCTCCGGCGCTTCGCGCTCGTGCGTGAGAAGTTCGTTCAATTCCGGCGATTGCCACTTATTACTCACTTCGGGCGATTCTTGTGGCCGCACGGGCGAACGCTTGCCCATAGGGTCGTGGTAGCGCGTCCGTGAATACAGCGCCTCATCGAGCTTTTCCACTTTTCCCTGATTTCCTTCATCCATCCCATTAGAAGCAGGTCGCGGTCAGCGAGCCTGGCTTAGAAATATTAGTGATAAATTTTCGACCAATTTTCATATTTAACATATGACTCCTATTGAAACCGTGACCGCGGCTTCTAACGGGATCCATAACGTTTGTAAATTATAGCATTTGTCGCAATTCGTAAGTATTCCCATGCTTCAAAAGCCCCAGATATGAAGCTCTCGACTCTTCAGACGGATTAGCAGCCAAATTCTTCAGCATCCTCCTTTTCGTAACCGTTCTCAACACTCTATGTTTTGGAAAATGCACCCAGCCCAGGAAATCCACGCCAGAAGAGAATGTTTTTATAAATACTTTATCTAGATGAAGCGAGAGTTTAAGATTATTTTCAAGGAATCCTACAATATACTGATATACTATAGATAAATACATTTTATTTGAAGACAGGATTACGAAATCATCAGCAAAGCGGATATAGTATTTGATTTTCAATCCGCGTTTAACAAACTGGTCGAATTCGTTCATGTAAATATTTACCAGAAGCTGTGAAGTTAAGTTTCCAAGCGGCAGGCCCTTGCCGGGAGCAGTTTCGAAACTTTTGATTATTTTAGTCAGAAGCCATATCACATTTTGGTCTTCAACATGCTTCACTATGACATATAGGAGTGAGGCGTGGTCTATGGAAGCAAAGAATTTTTTGATATCGCACTTCAAGACCCAGATGGTTTTGGTGTGATTTTTGCTTTCAACATAAGTAAACTCTCTAAACCTATTTATCGCTTTATGATTCCCTTTCTCTAATCGGCATGAGTAAGAGTCATGAATAAATTTCTGGTCGAAGTATGGATGTAGAACTCGGCAGATGGCATGGTGAAGCAGACGATCCCGCACAGAGGCCTTGTGGATATTACGCAATTTTGGATCAGTAATTCGGAAATATTCGTATGAAGAATGCTTGTAAGTTTTATTCTTAAGATCGTTGTGGAGAGAAATAATATTGTCCATGAGATTCAGCTGGAATTCCTGAACATCTTTTCTCTTCCGTTTGCCATTCAGAAACTCCTTCCATGCTTCGAGAAGATTCTCGATGGAAATGATATTATCGTAGGTATGATTGAACCTCTTAAAAGCCCCCCCAACAGAGTTTGCCCGGTGTTTTGGAAAAGATTAAGAGTGCTTACCTCGTCTGGCATGATGTTCACATAATTTTACCCCAAGTAAACCGATATACCCTTGGGAACAAAATTGACAAGCTGTTTATAGAAGTCATAGAAAATACGGCTACCGCTGCGTTTTCGCGTAAAGAAGACCAGATGATTTATGTAAAACGAGCTTCCAAGAAATTAGAGACTCTTAAGATTCTTCTCATGGTATTGTGGGAAACAAAATCTATTACGAACAAAAAATATATAGAATTATCTTTAGCATTGGACGAAATCGGCAGAATGCTCGGCGGTTGGAATAATCAGCTCTTAAAACAAAACTTCCCCGCCGAAGCAAGGAAGAAATGAAGAGACTTTCGGGGCGAGGAACACAAACCCGTTCTCGCGATTCCACTTGTTGTCAGAGTTGCCATTGTAGGCGTTGAGCCACCGGCCTTCGTCGTTACGGTTGAGACCGAGAACGTTCGGATTGCCGTCGGAGTCGGTTGTATAAAACACCTTCAGGGCCACTGCCTAGAAGAGAGCATTTCTACTCAATCCACAAGCTGTATCGAATTCCGCATTATAATGCGATAGTGCTTTATACCAAGTATCTTCATTTTTTATGAAGTTCTGCATACACCACTCTGCCTGAATCCTTGGACGCAGACATTCTCGATGCATGGATACTGGATTCGGCGGCGGGAAACCATAATCGCCCGCACTTGCCTACTACCAAATATATTTTAACACAAAACAAGAGACCCGGCACATGCATGCACGTACCGGGTCCGGGAACCAAGGTCTAAGTATCCAGAAGATACAGAAACCTAAGTTCTAAGTGCTAGTCTTGCGGGGCGAGGAACACAAACCCGCACCCGCGACCCCACCCGTCGCCAGAGCTGCCATCGCAGGCGTCGAGCCACCGGCCTCCGCCGCGACGGTTGAGACCGAGAACGTCCGGATCGCCGTCGGAGTCGGTGATCGGCTCGTGCATCACAATAAGCCACCAGAGACCCATTGCCGCGATCTTCTCGTCCGAGACGGACTTCCGGAGAAGACGCGCCAGCTCGGCGGGCGGAGTGATGAGTCTCATCCCCTTGGCAACCTTGCGGATGTTCGAGGTCACGCGCTCGTCGTCGGTAAAATCCTCGCCGCACAGGACGACCGGCTTGTAGGTCTTGCCGTTTGAGACGACATAGGCCTTCTGCTTCATCACGTCCTTGGCCCAGTCGCCCACGCGATAGCTGGACTTCTCGAGATCCATGATGTCGTCCCTGCCGGAGATGCCGTCCGACGTGACCTCTTTGAGAGCCACGGGAACGATGTAAGAAGACATGTCCTCTTCTCCTTTCCGGGCTCATGAGCCCTAGCTGGGCGGCGGTATGCCTCCACAGCTTTCTGTTATTAAGTATAGCACCTTTGGTTTTCTATGTCAAGTGCGAACTTTCGAGACCCTGATTTATAGCTTTAATCAGCTCTTTTTTGGGCAAATCCAGGTCGGATTTCTTGAGATAGCCGAGGTGGAAGAGAATTTGGGAAACGAGGACGGTCTCGTCCGAGTTTAAATGTTTTTCCACGGCGTCGAAAAGTTCGGGGTGGGCCGCTTCGCCGGCCACAAGTTGTTCAAGCAGAGCAAGCGGCTTTGTTTTTTTGAATCTTTTTATGACTTCGGCCGAAGTCAGCCGCCAGAACTCTTTGCCTCGGACCAGAGAAACCGTGGAGAGGGACACGGGCTCAAGCGCCCCGCGGAGTTTCGAGGTACTTTTTCTTATGCCGATTGCGTGCGCCCGGATAAGCCCGAAATCTCTGGTGAGAATCGAGTAGAGGCGGTCAGCCTCCCCTTTCGGCCTTGCCGAAAGGATAATTCCTTTAGTTGTGTAGATGTGATAACTCAACGTTTGTAACTTTTTCTATTTTTTCTTTATGTTTCAAGAAAAATTCATCGCCAGTGGCGTAATTAGCTTTTTCGCCCGGTTTTAAACCCTGTTCTTTGCGCCAGTCTTGAATTGTGCGGATGGCATCGCGAACTCTTCCTTCTTCGATAAGTTCCGGGGTCAGGGTTGTATCAAGTCTGATTTCATCAGCAAGATTCGGATTGATAACAACCTCTTTGACATTCAATTCATCTTTTATGATTTCCGGATATTCTTTTTCGAGTTTCGAACTTCGGATTTCGAGCTTTGCTAGAGGTTGTCTTACCTTGATATTGGCCTTCTGTCGCGCCTCGAGTGCGAGCGAGACAATTCTTCTGGTTTCCATCATAAGCTTCAAGACCTCACCCCCTTCCCCTCTCCTTAATAAGGAGAGGGGCGGCCAAAGCCGGGGTGAGGTGGATTTCGGCCAAGAAGCAAGATGCACGCTCTCCGGATTTTTCTCTCCCCTTACTTTTTGATAAATTTCTTCCGCAATGAACGGCATTATCGGAGCAATAAGCTTTGAGAATTCCAAAAAGACATGACGGGTTGTTCCCAGCGCCTTTTTATCGCCGGCTTTCAGCCTCTCCCGCGAACGGCGAATATACCAAGTGGACAAATCGCTGACGAAATCCCTGACCGGGCGCGACGCCTTTACCATATCGTACTTTTCCATGGCTTCCGTCATCTCCTCCGTGAGTTGATTTAATCTCGCCAATATCCACTGATCCAGCACATTAAGGTCCGACCTTTTTGGATTCTTAAGGTCGGACCTTTCTCCATCAGAATACAATTCGTAGAATTTAAATGAGTTCTCAAGGATATTTATAAGCCGGCTGTGAACTTCCTTAATCTCCTCGTCTTTGAAGAGCATGTCTTCCGCCTGCATGACGACTGACGACATCAAGTAATAACGGAAGGCGTCCGCGCCGATAGTGTCGAGAAGAATAAGCGGGTCGGTGTAATTCCCTTTCGACTTGCTCATTTTTGAACCGTCCGCCGCCAGAATGTTGCCTGTAGTCACTACGTTTTTGAAAGCCACATTACCGAAAAGAATTACCGCAATCGTGTGCATGTAGTAAAACCAAGTACGAGTTTGAGCGATATACTCGGCCACGAAGTCTCCGGGGAAGTTTTTTTCGAAGACGCTCTTATTTTCGAAAGGATAATGATACTCGGCGAAGGGCATCGAGGCCGATTCGACCCAGCCGTCTATCACTTCCGGAATTCTCTTGAGCGATTTCCCGTCTTCTGACACCAGCTCTACTTCGTCGATATACGGCCGGTGCAGGTCGAGTTCAAAATTGTCGTTGTGCGGGAATGGGAAGAAATCCAGTTCGCTAGTTTCGCCTGTATCAAGACGCCTTTCTTCATCAAAAAGCTGACTCAATGGTCCTTGATGCGAGATGATGAGAATTTTTTTATCAGAATACGTGCGTTCGAGTTCAAAGATAAAATCCATCATTCGCTTCCGCACTTCCGGATAGGTTTCTCCTTCGCCAAGCTCGCGCAGACGCTCATCAGTCTTGAAATCAGCCTTAATAATTTGCGCTGTTTCCCGGCTTCGCAAAAAAGGAGAGCAAAAGACCAGATCAAAGTTTTTGAGCCCTGCGTTCTTTACCTGTTCTCTGCCATAGTCGGTCATGTGATTAGTCGGGTCGCCGGTGCGGTCTTCAATATTTTTAACATTGTGCCCAGCTTGGCCATGTCGCATAGCGAGATATTTGTTGCCGGATTTTTTCGCGTGCCTTTTCAGCTCTTCGAGAGAATCAATGATATAAACTTTGCCGCTTTTGTCTTTCCATATCGGCAGGGGCGAGGCCCAGTAACGGTTTCTAGAAATCGTCCAGTCCGGAGCGTTCTCGACGATGTTTAAGAATCGGCCGTGTTTCAAGTGTTCCGGCACCCAGTTTATCTTCTCGTTTAGCGTTATCATTTTCTCTTTCACTTTCTGAATGTTTATGAACCAGGAAGTGAGTGCGTTGTATATGAGCGCCGTGCCGCAGCGATGGCAGTGCGGATAAGAGTGCGTGTGATTCTCGCGCTTGAATATTAAACTTCGCGTTTCTAAATCATCTTTAATCGTCTTTTCGGCCTTTTTGAAATATTGTCCCTGTATCAGTTCCGGCGCGGAGCTATTGAAATGGCCTTTTTCATCGAGAAGCGGCACCATGGGCAAATCGAGCTTGAGACCGAGCTGGTAGTCGTCCTCGCCGTAGATTACAGCTGTATGGACTATGCCAGTACCCTCTTCTGTAGTTACGAAGTTCGCTTCGGCAACATAGAAGGCCTTTTTGCCGGTGTTTCTCACCGCCGGAATTTCAAAAAGCGGTTCGTATTCTAGTCCGACAAGTTCCCCACCTTTCATTTCACGCGCAATTTTGTATTCGTCGTTTCCGAAAATCGCGCTTAATCTGTTTTTGGCAAGAATAAACCGCACAAGTTTGCCCGTGCCCATGTCCTTCTTTTCTATCTCTACGTAATCAATATCGGGATGGACGGCAAGTGCCACATTGCCCGGCAGAGTCCATGGTGTAGTGGTCCAAGCCAGAAGTGATTTATTTTTTTCTCCTTTTATCCTGAATTCTACTGTCATAGACTCCTCCGTCACATCTTTGTAACTGTTGTCCATGGCAATCTCGGCCTTGGCTATAGGCGTCTCGCAGCGCGGGCAGTAGAGCAGAACTTTGCGTCCTTCGTAGAGAAGTCCTTTCTCATTTATTTTCTTCAATGCGTGCCAAACACTCTCGATGAAAGTATTATCCATCGTCTTGTAAGCATTATCGTATTCGACCCAGCGACCGACGCGATCCACGTATTGCTTCCATTCTTTGGCGTAGCGCAAAACCGATGAACGGCAGGCTTCGTTGAAGGCCTTGATGCCGAATTTGCTCTCTATCTCGGTCTTATCCTTGATGCCGAGCTCTTTCTCAATTATGTTCTCTATAGGCAATCCGTGGCAGTCCCAGCCCCAGCGGCGGCGCACGTGGTAGCCACGCATGGTTTTGTAGCGTGGTATAACATCTTTTATAACCGAGGAGAGAAGCGAGCCTGCGTGAGGCAGGCCGGTGGCGAAGGGCGGCCCGTCATAAAACACGAATTCTTTGCCGCCTTTTTCAAGCGTTTTTTCGAAAATTTTATTGTCTTGCCAGAACTTGAGGACTTCTTCCTCTCTCTTGGCCCTGTCCGATTTATCAGCCATATTTCTGGCTATTCTAACATTTTTTACATTCTTTCGGGAGCCGGAATTCCCAGAATAGTCAAGCCGTTTTTCATCACAATTTTGAAAGCTTGAGTAATCATCATCCTGTATTCATTGCCGATAATCTGTTCTTGGGCGTAAAAATTATTAAACGAAGAAGCCAGCTCGGTGAGATAGGTAGTGATGTAATTCGGCGCGTATTCTTTGCCAGCTCTCTCGATAATTTCCGGGAATCGGTAAAGAAGCCTCTCGATTTCATGCGTATTTCTGCTCACATAGGAAAGACCTATGATTCCATAGGTCTTTCCTGTGTTTTTTGCTTTCTCCAGTATCGAATTCGCTCGTGCATGCGCATACTGGAGATAAACTCCGGAGTCTCCCTCCGTCGAAACGGATTTCTCGAAGTCGAAGACAATGTCATTGCCTATGGCCTGCCGGAGAATCATGTATTTGATAGCGGCTATGGCCACCTGCTCGTCGCCTTTCGTTCTGCTCTTCACTTCTTCAATCAGTGCTTCGGCAGTAATAACATCTCCCGTACGAGAGGACATTTTGCCCGAGGACAGACGCAGCATGCCGTGGGGCAAGTGTTTAGTTTTCTCAGCAATATTTGGGAAAATCAAAGACATAACCTTCAGCAAAACTTTGAAATATTCTTTGATTTCATTACCAGTAACAATTACAGAAAGACCCAGATCAGGTTCAACTTCAAATTTTTCTTTATTAAGACCAAGTTCTTTTGCTTCATATGTAGGGAGTCCTTGTGAGTTTATAAATACTCGCGTATGTAATCCATACTTTTCTCCTTTAAATACAATTGCACCATCGCTTTTCTCAAACACCCCATCTTCTATGTGCGCCTCTACTATCGGCTTCCCCATTACACCCTCTTTACTCTCAAAAAAATAATAATTAAACTTTGTTCCAAGTTTTTCATACATAGTCTCAAAACTATCCAATGAAATTCTTCTCCCTAATTCATATAGCAAATTTATTTCTGGATCAGATTTTTCATAGATTTTTTTATTTAGTTCTGTAATTTCAATTTTTGCATTGCTATCTTCCTCATACGCCTTAGCTCCAATAGCATAAGCTTTGCCGAAATCTGACGTGGTAGTTGGATTTGTTGAGATACCACTTTTCTTAGCACCCCAAAGAGCTTTGGCTACATGTATTCCAACATCCCCTTCCCAGTTAGCTCTTTTTACTACCGCACCATTCCATTCAAATATCCTAGCAATAGTTTCCCCAATAGCATTCGACATTAAATGCCCAATATGGAATTCTTTGAAAGGATTCGGGTCCGTATACTCCACCATTATCTTAAATCCCTTTACATGCTCCCCCTTGCCGAAACTGTCTCTCTTCTCGATAATTTCTCTCAAACTCTCGCCGAAAAATTCTTTCGAGAGATAAATGTTGATGAAACGCGGCTTGATGAATTCTATTTTTGAAATATATGCCGGCTTGTTCTTCTCCAGTTTCTGAAAATCTTCTTCCGCCGTCTTTTCATCTACTATAAGCGTATAGTCGCCGTTTCGAAGATCCTTGGGGTGAACCAAGTTGATTTCCCGCCCGATAATTTTTTCGATTTCTGCCGCTATCACTTCCTCAATATTGTATCAATCTTTCGGGCAATCTTTATCATATCCTTCTCTTTCCTGCCGCGAGTGGTCTCCGCTCCTGCTCCCAGACGGATTCCCGAGGGATCGAAGGGCGAGCGCGTCTCTCCGGGGATAGTGTTCTTATTGACGATAATTCCGGCCTTCTCGAGTCTGGATTCCACTTCTTTCCCCGACAAGCCCTTACCTCCCATCCAAGTATCAACAAGGAGGAGATTCGATTCCGTGCCGCCAGAAACAATTCTCCAACCGAGCCTCCCAAGTTCCTTGGCCAAAGTTTGGCAATTCTTTACCACTTGCCTGGCGTATTTTTTGAAAGCCGGCTGTGCGGCTTCTGCTAAACACACAGCCACACCCGCAATCTGCCCCATGTGCGGTCCTCCCTGAAGGCCGGGGAAAATAGCTTTGTCTATAAGCACAGAAATTTCTTTATCTCCGAGTTTCTTATCTTTCCTTGAGAAGATAATTGCGCTTCTTGGCCCCCGGAGAGTTTTGTGCGTGGTGGTCGTTACTACGTCTGCGTACGGGAAGGGAGAGTTGTAGGCCTTGCCTGCGACAAGCCCCGCCACATGCGACATATCGACCATGAGAAGTGCCCCGCATGCGTCGGCAATCTCTCTGAATTTTTTGAAATCAACCATGCGAGGGTACGCGGTGAAGCCCGCGACAATAAGATTCGGTTTTTCTTTCTTTGCCAGTTTCTTTAACGCTAAATAATCAAGTTTCTCGGTCTTCGGATCCACGCCATAAGGAACTTGATTCCACATTTTCCCTGTTATGGAAACTTTCTGCCCGTGGGTAAGATGGCCGCCGGCGGTAAGCGTCATGCCCATAATTTTGCCGCCCAGCGGCACCAGCGCGAGATAAACCGCCAGATTGGCCGGAGAACCGGAGTGCGGCTGGACGTTCACGTGCCAGAGACTCTCTTTCAAACCAAAAACTTTGCGCGCCCTGTTTTGGCAGAGAATTTCCAGTTCATCAGTAAAGGTATTGCCGCCGTAGTATCTCTTGTGCGGATAGCCCTCGGCGTATTTGTTGTCAAAAATAGAACCAAGAGCGGTCAGCACATCTTTGGAAACATAGTTTTCCGACGGTATAAGATTGATGACCCTTTTCTGTCTCTTGGTCTCCTTTTCTATCAGTTTCTGAATCGATTTGTCTTTCATCAGGCGGTTTTATGCAATTTGGGATTGAATCCCCCGACTACGCTAAGTTCGGCTTTAATTGGCGGGTGTGGGTCATAATTCTCAAGCTTGACCATGCTCGGGGAAAATGAGTCAAGCGTGATGTTCTTACCTTCAATAGTGACTTTCGGGAAAGGTCTTGGCTCGCGTGAGAGCTGCTCCTTAATCTGTTCGCGATGATTCTCGTACATGTGGAAATCGCCCAGAGTATGGACGTATTCTCCCGGCTCGCGGCCGAGAATCTTGGCGATTATTATTGTGAGAAGCGCGTAGCTCGCTATGTTAAACGGCACCCCGAGAAACATGTCGGCGCTACGCTGATACAACTGGAGACAAACCTTGCCTTTCTTGATGTTTACTTGGAAAAGATTGTGGCAAATGGGAAACTTGGAGGCTTCGTCGGGCTTTGCCATGGCGTAAAGGTATTGAGGATTCCAGGAAGTTATCAGAGTATTGTGGGCATCGGGATCTTTCTTTAATTCATCTATAACCCAGGCCAGCTGGTCCACCTTGCGGCCGTCAGTGGCCGGCCAATGACGCCACATTTCTCCATAAATACGCGGAAGTGTTCCGTGAACTTCGGCAAAATTATTGTCATTTTTGATTTTTTCCACGAACTCTTCTTTGGTTAAAGCGGGTAATTCTCCTTTTTCGGCTTTTTCTTTATAAATTTTGTACGGATAATCGTCCCAAATGTGAACATTGTTATCTACCAGATACTTGATATTGTTCTGCCCGGACAAAAACCAGTAAAGCTCCTGCAATACGCCGTTCCAATAGACTTTTTTCGTAGTTAAAAGCGGGAAACCCTTCGACAAATCAAAACGCATCTGCGCTCCGAAAGCGCTGTAAGTCTTCACTCCTATACCGGCATCCACTTGTTCTTCTCCTTCTTCAAGAACTTTTTTCAGCAGGTCGAGATACTGATACTCGGGGTGTTTCTCGCTCATATTATTTTTTCTTGCCTCCTTTAACTTTCATTCCTCTCGGCGGCTTCTCTATCTTCCAGTGGTCATTCACGTATGTATTAACCTTTTTGTAGCCAGCACGCGGTTCGGTAAGCAGTTTAGAGAAAGTGAGTTGAGCTATGGGCATGCCGGGAGTAAGAATAATCGGAATAGAATTCAAATTGCAAAGCTCGAAGGTGACACATAGAAAATGCCCCGGATTGATGAGTCCGGCGGTATTGTGAACCATGAGGCCGATGCGGGCGAGACTCGATTTGCCGTGGAGCTGTATCAGATATTTGTGCGAACCGAAATAGTCGACGGAAATGCCGAGAATGCTTACTCCCGGATGTAGTGTGAATGTTTCCCCCTTCTTAAGAATAACCTCCCTGGTTTTGGCGAATTTCTTCTTGACCGGGTCGATGGCATCGGCGGTATGCGCTTCGGTCAAGAGAAACTTGCTACCCAGAAGGATGTCATAGCTTGCCGGCTGGAGTCTCTTCTCGTCGAAATCGGAGAGGACGATGTCCCCTTCTCGCACGGCCTTCTTTATATCAATATCGGATAAATACATATTTATTCTATATTAAATACCTTATCAGTTCCGTAGTAATCTCTCCAGTTTTTATTGTAGTACGCGAACATTCTCTCGAGCCGGTCTTGAGGAAGCTCGGAAACTCCGAAGTCTGCCATGATTTTCAATATACTGCCCTTCACGGCATCCGCGATTCCTTTGTCATCTACCACTTTCTCGAATTCAGCCAAGTAGCCATACCCGGCATTCTTGTCCAAACAAATATTCATGTCATCGAGTTTGTACTCTTCTCGTTCTCGAGACCACTTGGCCTGATATTCGAGGCCGGAGTCCAACAATAATTTGTCGAGTTCATCCAGAGTTATACTCATCTTTTCCTCAAACTCCATTCTGGAAACGCCGTTCGAGCTAGTGTCGTCCCCTATCGAAGCCTTTACCACCAATTTAACCATCCCATCCGTGTCGCGGGTTCGTACCGAGAAGTCGCTGCCTTCTCCCAGAATTTTTTCAAACAATTCCGCATTTTTTACATATTGTTTCAGATTATCTTTAAACTTAACCGCGTCTTGCAGAATAAAATAGTGATTGAGCTGTTTATTCTTTGACGCGAGAGAAGCACCTTTACCGCTTATTTTTCTCCTCAAATCATCGGCTGTTTCTTTCGCACCCAGGAGACTTTTGATTTCTATTTCATATACAGACATGGGCTTTAAATAGTATGATGATGCTTCAGTATAGCAACGACTATGGAAGCCACAACCATTGAAAAAGGGCTGAAAGTAAGCGTAATTGTGGCTATACAGAGCCGCGATAACGCAATAGGCAGAAAAAGCGGCGAACTCCTTTTCAGAATACCTGACGACTTGAAGCGTTTCAAGGCACTTACCATGGGCCACCCGATAATCATGGGGAGGAAAACGCATGAGTCTATCGGCAAGGCGCTGCCCGGACGCGCCAATATTGTGGTGACAAGAAATCCTGATTTTAAATCAGATGGGTGCATTACTGCGACATCAATAGAGGAAGCAATTAAAATGGCCAGCGAGTTGAGCCAGGAAATATTTATCGTCGGTGGAGGAGAAATATACAAACAAGCGCTGCCCTATGCCGACAGATTGCTTTTGACATTAGTAGAGGGTGATGAAAAAGGAGACGTATTTTTCCCCGAGTGGCGACAAGATTTTACGAAAGAAATTTCCCGCGAAGAAAGAACAGACGAAAAAATGGGATTGAAATACGCTTGGATAGAATTGGAGAGAAACTAGTTATTTAACGTCGACCCACGCATATCCGCCTGCTGGCGGATTGCGCGGGCCCGCCTCGGGCCGTCGCCCTCCGGCCCGTCGAAGTGAACTACTTCACTTCGACGCCCATCGAACGGGCTGTTCCGGCGATAATTTTAATAGCTGCATCCGCGTCGTTGGCGTTCAAGTCAGCCATTTTCTTCTCGGCGATTTCTTTAACCTGCGTTTTAGAGAGCGTGCCGATTTTTTCGGTATTGGGAGTGCCGGAGCCTTTCTCAAGTTTCAGCGCTTTGAGGATGAGCGCCGAGGCCGGCTCGGTCTTGTACGTCAAATGATAAGTGCGGTCTTCAAAAACCTCAACCACGGTCGGCACGGTCTCGCCTCGCCTGTTTTTTGTCTCCTCGTTGAAGCGCTTGACGAATTCGCCGATATTGATGCCCGCCGCGCCGAGCACGGGACCGAGCTGCTGTCCCGGCACCGCCTGCCCGCCGGGGATTTGAAGCTTCAATACTTTTGTTATCTTTTTGGCCATGAGAGCGATAGAATACCTTAAATTTTCTTTACCTGCAAAAAATCCAGTTCGACGGGGGTTTCGCGGCCAAACATGTTGACCAAGACTTTCACCTTGCCTCTCTCCTCGTCGATATCGGCGACCTTGCCCTCAAGGTCCTTAAATGGCCCATCGACAATCTGCACCGCGTCGTTTTCCAGAAGGTTGATTTGGTGCGTGACACGGTCGGCGTTCATGCGGGCAAAAAGGGTTTCGACTTCTTTCTTTTCAAGCGGCACGGGATAGACGCCGGAGCCCACGAAGCCCGTCACTCTCGGAGTGTTTCTCACCACGAACCACGAATCGTCGGTAACAATCATCTCAACCAGAATATAGCCGGGATAGATTTTTTCTTCTTCCTCGACGCGCTTGCCGCCCTTAATTTTGACTTTCTTTTCAAGCGGCACGATGACGTTAAAAATCTTATCCTGCATGTCGTAGGACTCAATTCTCTGTTTGAGGTTTCTCATCACGGCATTCTCATAACCCGCGTAAGTATGAACTACGTACCAGTTTCTGCCTTCGGAGAGAGTTTGCTTAGCCATGTTACTTGTAGTGAGTTTATCGAACTAGAGAATGAACTTTTGCAGGATAAGTGAGAGTATGTAGTCGAAGAGACCTAGATAGACGGCAGTGACAACAGAAACGACCACCACAATGGCGGTAAAAACCAGTGCCTGCTTTCTGGTGGGCCAGGAGACGTGCGAAAGCTCGCCTCTGGTATCCCGGACGTAATTAGCGAATCTCGTAAGTAACATTGACGACTACCTTAACCTTATTTTCTCCTGTTGGCAAGTCAGGTGCCTTAGCGGGAGTTATTGTCGCACCGCCACCCATGCCGAACTCCTCGCGGTAGTAAGGAATCACTCCCCCGTCAGAGCTGTCGCTGTAACTCACTACTCTCACTAGCCGCACATCAAGCTTATCAGAGAGAAGTTCGGCCTTTTCCCTCGCGTTCTTGATAGCTAGAGCGCGGGCGTCGGATTTGAGCTTCTCCGGTTCATCGATGGTAAAGGAGATGCCCGAGAGATTGGTGGCGCCGGCGGAGCCGGCTGCGGAGAGCGCTTCACCCGCTTTATCGGTATCGCGCACCTTTATCATGACGGAATGGCTTGCGGTATAGCCGTCCGGAATCTGCCTGCCCGGCATTGGAGGATAAACAGCCGGCGAAACTTCGTAGCGATACTTCGGCCAGACGGAATAGTCGGTGGTCTTTATGTCTTTCTCATTGATACCAAGGTCTTTCAGTTTAGCGAGAATGGCATCAATTTTTTTCGTGACCGCTTCCTGCGCGACGTCAACGGTCTGGGCGTCGGCCGAAACGGTAAAGGTGAAGCTCGCGAGGTCCGGCACGGCGAAGACTTCTCCTTCTCCCGACACGCTGATGGTGTTGTAGGAGGGAGAAGTGTTTCTAATCTCCTTTAGAGACACAAGGGTCTTGGCTCCTAGAAAAACGGCTAAAATAATAAGCACAATCCAGACCCATTTAAATATATTTTTTGCTTCTGTTGTATCCATAAATTGATTATATCATTTGTCGCAATTTATAAGTATTCCCGTGTTTCAAAAGCCCCAGATAAATACTCGCAAGAACCGAATACTCGCAAGAACCGTTCTTGCGAAATTACTACACCTTAATAAGGTAACTTGCTATGAAATTAGCGAATGATTTTTGAGTTTCAAAATAATCTGGAAAACTTTTTGTACTAATTATATTCTTTTCTAATCTGTTCTCTCCGATATAATCTGAATAACTGGAATATCGATACGATTCAAGAAAATGTTTCATATTGGCTGTTGGCCTATTCACTTGATTTTCCCAATCAGGAAACTTTATCTCCAAAGGATTAATATGTATATAACCAAGTAATTGCCGCGTGTAGTTATCATCAACACCGATCAATTTTGATTTAAACAATCCGCCGAAAAGGGCTCCCTTCCTTTCATACCGAATATTAAAATACATTGAATAACCTACCCCTACTTTTCTCATAAAGCGGGTAATACCGCCGTCCATCTCTTGTCTTATTAACAAATGGAAGTGATTCCCCATCAAACACCATGCGCCTATTGAAACAAGCGGATTACCTCTTTCCATAATCAAAATGTCGCTAAAAGTTTTTTGTTGTTTGTTCAAAATATCATCAAGTCTAAAGGGGTTATTTGAATTCGAAAGGTAAAGAAGCATCATGAACCGCTCATAATCTCTATTTGACTTAAAAATAGTTCTTTTATCCACACCTCGATTGTATAAATGATAAAATTCTCCGGTAATGAAAGGGTCTTTGCGAAGCATTTTAAAATCATATCACACTTTCGCAAGAACGGTTCTTACGAATTTACGGTTCTTACGAATTTATACAAGAGCTTGGATTATGACTTATAAATTAAGGCGCTTCCTTAACGAGCGGTTTTCTTCGAGAAATACATTGAACATAAGAACGGTGAAGCTCACTGACAGAAGGCCCAGAGCCACTCCGGCGAGAACGTCGAGCGTCCAGTGAGCGCCCAGATAGAGCCGCGAGAAGCAGATAATCAGCGCGCCGGCGATAGAACCGAGAATGAGAATGGTCTTATTGCGAAGCGTCTGTACTTTGCCGAAGAAGATGTAGGCGAGGAGAAAGAAGAAGGTCGTCGCCACCGTGGCTTGTCCGGAGGGGAAGCTCCATCCCTCGGCAAGATAAATGTCGGAGACGGGGCGGCTGATTTGGAAAACATTTTTAAGCACCGTAAAAGAAATAACAGCCACGATGAGAGCGGCGATGAAGAGCATGGCGTCATAAGCATTCTTCTTGATGATGAGCATAATTGCGATGAAGACCGCGACGGACGAGAAGACGAAAGGATTGCCGATGCGCGTCACCCAGACTAAAAGAGTCGTTAAGATGGGAGTTCTTACCCGCATTATAGCTTCTTCGATAGCGACATTAAGCGGCTGGAGGGCGCTCCCGGTCAGAAGTCCTTCAATAATAATCACAAGAACAAGCCCCGAAATCATGTAAACCAGGAGAAAAAGAATATTTTTCGCCCAATTGGGAAACATTATAATTTTAAGTTTACCCCCACACCTATTTTTATCCAAATAGGTGTGGGGGTTTAACATGACAGGGCGTTCAGAACTACGGAAATTTCCATCGTCGCCACGCCGACGACCCTGTCCGCGCCGCCGTAATAAATATGGAAAAGACCGTCGCGTATTATCAGGCCGCAGGGGAAAACGACGTTTGGCATGATTCCTTCTTTCTCATACGGTTCTTCGGGGCTGAAGATGGGGTCGGCCGTGCGCGCCAAGACGACGGTGGGGTCTTTGAGATCAAGCAGTACCGCCCCGATGCGGTAGAAATGATGGCGCTCCGAAACGGCGTGGTAAAAAAGCACCCATCCTTCCTTGGTCCGGACGGGCGGAGCGGTAATGCCAACCTTGTATCCATCCCACATACCGGACCTGGGACCGAAGATGCGAATGCACTTATCGACGATCTCCGTCGTGAAGTCGAGAGTTTTCAGAAAGTCGGCGCAAATATCCGTGCCGATGCGGTGGAGAATAAGATATTTGCCCCCGACCTTTTCCGGGAATAGACAAGCGTCTTTGTCGTCCACGTCGCGCGGAGTGATGAGTTTGGGCTTCTTCCACTTCCAGCGGCGGGCGAGGAAATCTTTTTCAGTGATAGAAGTAATGGCTACTCTCGGCGGACCGACGCCGTCGAAGGCGGTGTAGCACATGTACAAAATTTTGCCGATTTTCGTCAGCCTGGGATCTTCACAGCCGGAGTTTGCTCCGTCGATTCTCTTGGTTTCGAAATCTTCCGAGGGCTTGTAAACCGGCTCCGTCAGACGCTCGGCGATGGAGACTCCGTCGATGCTTGAGGCATAGCCTATGGAGGAAGTGTTGTCGCCGGAGAGCGCGCGGTAGAGAATATGAATTTTGCCTCCAAGCTCGATGACCGCGGGATTAAAGGTCGCTTTCGACTCCCAATTGTGGTTCTCCGCAGGAGTGATGACCGGATTCCCCTTGAATCGCTTGAAGTGCCATCGAGACTCCGTTTCGGGATTCATGCTTGAGATCAAATCTTTCAGGCTGACTCTCGCAGAGCAAACAGTCGTGTCGGCCGCACCATAGTAGATGACAATGTTTTCGTCATCTACCAAAACACCCGAGGGGAAAATGACATTAGGAACATGCCCGGACAACTCATAGGGCTCTTCGGGCACCAAGAACGGCCCCTTGGTCCGGCCGATTATTTTTCTCGGATCGTCGAGGTCGAGCAGCAGAGCTTCAATGCCGAACAGCGGCCCCCGGTTGCCGCCCGGGAAAAAATTCTGAATATGAGAATAGATCACGAGCCAGCCGTGTTCGGTTTTTATCGGAGCGGCTCCGACTTCGACATGGTCATAATCATCGCGCCGGAGATTTTCTATTTCATGCTCTTTCATTCTGGGATACCAATTGTCCCAGAACGCCTGCGACCAGAACTCCGACACGTCTGCCGCTTGAGCGACGACCATTTTGGCCGCGGCGCCGTCAGTGTGGGAACTGAACAAAACAGTGGCTTTCCCGTTAATCCGCTCCGGAAAAAGCGTCATAGCTTTTGAATTGAACGTGGTAACGCGATGTCTCTCTCCGATTTTTTCCAGATTATCCGATACGGCTACCGCCACTCTAATGCCTTCCGGAGCAAACGGATACACTGACAAGGCGGTGTAGAAAATGTAATAACGCCCCTCGAAAAAAGTAACGCGCGGGTCTTCACAGCCGAATTTTTCCCATTCTTCCGTCGGCTCGATGAATTTTTCCCGATTCTCGAAATGAAGGCCGTCTTTGCTCTTGGCGATGCCAATAGTAGATATTTGATCCGGCGTGCCGAGTTTGTCCGAGCTCGAGATGGCACGATACAAACCGTAAATATTCCGGCCTTTTTTCACCACCGACATGTTGAAAGTAGCCGACGCCTCCCAGTATCGGTCGCGTGTCGGCACCAGTATTGGGTTATCTTCCGTGCGTTTTACTACGAACATAAATTTATGCTACTTGGACTGATTGCTTCGAGAGTACGGCGTGCTGATTGTTTTTGAGTTTTGAGATGAAGTCGGAGAAGCTGGTGTAAGCCACGCCGATATGCTTATCGCCTCCGCCATAATATAAGAAGAGGGTGTCTCCCTTGACCACGGCACCGGAAGCGTAGATGATGCCTGGTTTCCAGTCGTTCTCGTACCATTCGTCCGGTTCGAGCACCGGATAGCGCGAGCGATAGAGCACTTTTCTCGGGTCATTAAGGTCAAGGAGCATGGCGCCGAGTTTGTACCGGCCCGGATCATTCTTGTCCATGGCGTGGTAGAAGGAAAGCCAACCATATTTTGTCTTCACCGGCGGCGGGCCGATGCTTCTGGTGCGATTGTGCCAGGCCAGATCGCGATCGGGCACTAGATGCGGATCGGGGCTTTCGAAACGCGGCAGGGGCTCTTCGATGTCATCGACATATTCGATCCGAACCTTCGCCGGATGATTGTCATAGAGATTGTGGAAGAGAGCGAATTTCCCTCCGATTTTTTCCGGGAAGAGCACCCAGTTCTTGTGCCGTTCGTTCGGAGGAGAGAGGAAGACGAACGGACGCCAGCGCCAGAGTTCTTGTTCGAGGTCCTGCTCGCTTATGGAAGTAAGTCCTACCCGGATGGAATGCCAGCCGTTGAAAATGTTGAAGGTAAGATACACGCGGTCCCCTATTTGAACCGCCCGCGGGTCTTCGCAGCCGCCCCAGCCGCCACCCGAGACGTAGAGTCCGGTGTTGTAGGCAAGCCGCGCGGGAGAAGTATTCGGATGGTGCTTCATCGCTTCAGCGCGGGTCTCCGGCATGTAAACGGGATGGGCAGAACGGTCGAAATGAAGGCCGTCTTTGCTTGAGGCGTAGCCCACGCGCGAAATCCCATCCGGACCCAAAGCGCGGTAGAAAAGATGGACTCTCCCGTTGCTGATTACGGCTCCAGGATTGAAGACCGCCTCCGATTCCCAGTAAGAGTTGGGTGCGGGGTCTATGATGGGATTAAGCCGGGAACGCCGCAAGCTTAGTGTTTTCTTTACAGGTTTCTTTGCGGGTCTTTTTGTGGGTTTCTTTGTTTTAGTTTTTTTCTTAGGCGCGGCCATATTTGTCTTCTACTCGTACGATATCATTCTCATCAAATTCTCCCCTTGAGATTTCGAGAATTTCAACGTCGTCGGACGGAGATTCGACGCGATGATTCGTTTCTCTTGGAATCTCGAATTGGTCTCCCGCTTTCGCCGCGACGGCTTTTTCACCGACAATAATATTCGGGCTGCCGGAAAGCACTTTCCAGAACTCATCCCTGTGCTTATGCCTCTGGAGGCTCATGGCTTCTCCCTTTTTTATGAAAAGAATTTTTACCGTTACTGGCTCATTAAGAGCGAATGTCCTAAACCCTCCCCAAGGCTCCTCAACATTTTCTATCATTCTTCTATTGTAGCAAATCACTGATAACTTTCTTGGTCTCTTCCGTGCCGGAAACAGCCCGGCATTTTCCTCCTACTTCGAGAGCCGGGGCGTCATTGCCGTCGGGATAAAGCTCGTCCCCGACATAGAGCAGCTTCTGTGCCGGCAAACCTAGGTGTTCAAGCACCCGGCGCAGGCCATAGGCCTTGTCTATCCCCTTCCGGGTCACATCTATGGAGGTGGTTCCGCCGATATGCGAGGCGAATTCGGGCAAATACTTCTTCAGCACGGCCACCATCTCAGCGCGCTTCGCGTGATCTTGGTCCCAGGATTCCTTGAGTTCTAGTGGCGCATTCTGCCCGAAGGCGGAGAAGGTGATTTGTGAACCGCGATCCTCAATAACTTCGCCATAGACTGTCTCCGGTATCGCGAACCCCACTTCCGCAAACATTTTGTCAAACGCGGCGTAAATTTCTCTTTTTTCCACGTCTGTCAAAGCATTGACGGGCGGGCAGTGCCAGGCATTGTCCGAGTAAGTGCAGAGAGTGGTGCCGTTGGTCGGAAGGAGATAGAGATTTTTGAGTATTTCTCCATCCTTGGTCAGATGAGTAAGAATTTGAGACTCAAACTGCTTGAGGGAAGCGCCGGAGATTATCGCCACTCTGTACTTCCGGAGAAGCCTGTTCAGGAGGTCGGACATATCCGTATTGATAAGGGGGTTATCCTCGAGCGGAGACCGGCTCACGGTCAGCGTGCCGTCGATGTCGAAAGCGATAAGTTCAAATGGCATTTATTTATTATACCCCCACACCTATTATTACATTGCGCTTCGCGCAGAATGAAATTAATGTAATGATAGGTGTGGAGGTTATACTACCAAGCGATGTTACCCCATTCATTTTTCGACAAGAAAACCCTGGCCGTAGCCCGCGGGCTTCTGGGTAAATATCTGGTGCGCAAGGTCAATGGCAAGGTATTAAGGGAAAAAATTACCGAGACGGAGGCCTATGTCGGGCCGCACGACCTCGCCAGCCATTCCTCGCGCGGCAAAACCGAAAGGAATTCTCCAATGTTCCGCGAGGCGGGAACGATTTATGTCTACTTTACCTACGGTATGCACTGGATGCTCAATATCGTAACCGAAGAAAAAGATTTCCCCGCGGCTGTTCTCATTCGCGGCACTGAAAATTATAAAGGTCCTGCGCGTCTGACAAAAGCATTAAGGATAGATAAAAAATTAAACGGCAAAAAACTCGGTAGGAAATCAGGATTATGGATTGAATCTGATTCGAAAATTGAAAATTCTAAA
>ERZ1292632.1652-Hain-H43-01um-R2-1652-length-20858-cov-12_pt1 | contig 20858 bp, 22 predicted proteins | sample MGYA00564407_ERZ1292632 | MGnify/ENA primary metagenome ERZ1292632 (study PRJEB36523, sample SAMEA6512637) | groundwater metagenome | collected 2019-01-08 | study: AquaDiva: Metagenomics assemblies of 32 groundwater samples | reverse complement strand
GGGCAAGGAGTCGGCGCTCGTGCTCGACCTCACCGGCGCGGTGCACGATCACGGGCTGCCCGAGGACCCGCGCACCTACTCGCTCGAGGGGCGAGCTATTGCGGTGTCGGACGGCGAGACGCTCTCGATCCGGCAATGCCCGGAGTGCGGCGGGATTTTCCGGGCCGAGCTCTACATCGACGGCGTGTGCCCGCACTGCGGCTACCTCGTGCGCGGGCGGCCCGATCCGAGGGTGAGGCGCGAGGCATTGGCGGCCGTGAGGGCGACGCACTCTGTCGAGCGGCGCGAGGCCGAATGGCGGCGGCTGCTCGCCGAGGCGAAGCGGCTCGGGCATCGGCCAGGGTGGGCGTTTTATCGATTTCGGGCGCGCTATGGGAGTGCGCCGCCGGCGACTCAATAACCCGCGCTTTGAGGCGCGGGGTACTACACGGAGGAATGACATGACGATCAAAGCAGCACAATTCACGACCAAGACGTTCACTATTCAGGGTACGGCGCCCTACGTGTCCAACAAGTTCTCGTCCGAGGCCATTGAGCAGATGCGGGCCAAGCAGGCCGAGGGTGCGCAGGCCAAGAAAGGCTCGAAGAAGGAGCCCAAGGACTTCGACAAGTGCTATCAGGAGTCGATGCACACGCTCCCGGACGGGACCTACGGCATGAACGCCGCGGCATTTCGGCAGGCCCTCGTGAGCGCATGCCGGCTCGTGGGCTTCAAGATGACGTTGGCGAAGCTCGCGCTCTTCGTCGATGCCGATGGGTTCGACATAACCGACCATTGCCCCCTCGTGCGGTTCACCAAGGGTACGCCCGAGAAATTCGAGTCCTGCACCCGGAACGAGACCGGCGTGGCGGACATCCGCGCGAGGGGGCTCTGGCAGCCCGGGTGGGAGGTCGAGCTCCGCATCCGGTGGGATGCCGACCTCTTCGCCGAGGCCGACGTGAAGAACCTGCTCGATCGTGTCGGCCAGCAGGTCGGCATCGGAGCGGGGCGACCGGATAGCAAATCGAGTTGCGGGCAAGGCTGGGGCACCTTCGCCGTAGTCAAGGTGGCATAGCAAGGCAGGCAAGGCAGGCGCGGCGAGGCATGGCGAGGCGAGGTGCGGCGAGGCAGGCGCGGCGAGGCATGGCGAGGCTGGGCAAGGCAGGCGCGGCGAGGCGCGGCAAGGCAGGGCGAGGCAAGGCAGGCGGGGCAAGGCAGGGCATGGCATGGCGTGGCCAGGCGTGGCGATGCAGGCGAGGCGCGGCGAGACATAGCAAGGCAAGGCAGGCGGGGCATGGCACGGCGAGGCGCGGCACGGCCGGGCTGGGCAAGGCAGGCGAGGCGCGGCGCGGCGCGGCGTGGCGCGGCAATGCGATGCAGGCGTGGCGAGGCGAGGCCGGGCGAGGCAAGGCGAGGCAATGCAGGCGGCGCAGATGGCTGCGGATGCCGAGGAGCTGCCGTAATGCACCCCCACACCCTACTCGTGAACCAATGCCTCGCCATCCTCGGCGAGCACCCGGACGAATGCGCGGTCTGGGAGAACAAATCGGGCCAGCTGCCAGACCCGAACAGCCCGAACCGGCGTCCGATCCGCTATGGCGTCGGCGTCGGCAAAACCCCCGAGGAGGCCGGCGGAGCGGACATCATCGGCGTGCTGCGAGGCGGGCGCTTCCTCGCCGTCGAATGCAAGACCGGCAAGGCGACGCTCACTCGCGGACAGCGGCGATGGCGGGCCATCGTCGAGCGGATGGGGGGGCTCTACGTCGTCGCACGGTGCGAGCGGGACGCGCGGGCGGTGCTCGAGACGGGCGAGCTTGACGGGCGCGGGTAGGGCGTGCCATGGTGGCAATGTCGAGATCGATCCGAGCCAGCCGCCGCCGTGTCAGCCCGAAAGGGCCGGTCTCGACAACCCCGTCGGCGGTTGGCTCGGGTCGGTGATCCGCACGGAGGTGTTGATGAGTCGAGAGATCGTAGCGGTAGATCCAAACGCAGTGGGCGCAGCATGACCCGCCGATCCAACGGCGCGGTGCCACCGCACGAGCCCGAGCGCGAGCAGGCAGTGCTGTCCGCTGCGATGACGTCGCGAACGGCGCGCGACGCAGCCGTCGCCGCTGGGCTGACCGTCGCCGATCTGTACTCCGGCGAGCACCAGGCGATCTGGCAGGTCGTCGCGACTCTCGCCGAGCCGTCCGATCCGGTGGCCGTGGCCGCCGAACTGCGGCGAACCGAGACGATGCGCGCAGCGGGCGGAGCGCAGTACCTCGGGCAGCTCGTGAGCGAGGTGCCGTGGATCCATCCGGACCGCGTGGCCGAGCACGTCGGCGTCATCGTCGACGCCGCCAGGCGAAGGCGGGTGATCGACACCGCTCACCGCGTCGCAGCCGAGGGATACACCTCGCCGAGCGCAGCGGTGTACGTCGAGCGCGCTGCCGAGCAGATCGCCGAGGCCTCGCGCGACGTGCCTCGCGCCACGGGTCCGACGGTGCTCGACGGCCCTGCCATCGCAGGCCCGCTCGGCGAGCTCGACTACCTCGTGCCCTCGCTCGGCCTCGTCGCGGGCGGCGGCGCCCCTCACCTCGTCGCGGGCTACGGCTACAGCGGCAAGACGCTGGCGATGCAGGCGCTGGCGCTCCAGCTGGCGGCTGGCGTAGCGGTGTGGGGCGTGTACCCATGCCGGCGGCGGCGCGTCGTTCATGTGGATCTCGAACAGGGCGAGCGGCTGACGCGGCGGCGGTACCAGCGCCTGGCGCGCGCCGCTGGGATCGATCTGGCTGGGCTCGGTGACGCCATCGCGCTCGTCGTAATGCCAACCGGGATGGCGCTCACCCCTGAGTGCGCGCCCGCATGGCTGGCGCTGATGACGGGGCGCGACCTGCTGATTCTCGACAGTCTGCGCGCCGCGACGCCCGGGCGCGACGAGAACGACAGTTCGATCCGTGACGTCCTCGACATGCTGGGGCACTGGAGTGAAGCGACGGGGTGCCGTGTGCTAGTGATCCACCACGCGCGCAAGCCGTCGGGCGACGGCGAGGCGGACGCGAGGATGGTGGTGCGAGGCTCGTCCGCGATTTTCGATGGCTGCGACGGGATCTACGTCTTCGCCGGCGCGAAGGGCGAACCGGTATCGTGCGAGGCCGTCAAAGCGCGCAGCCACGGCGACCTCGGCGAGCCCCTGGCCCTGACGATCGCCGACGTCGAGATCGACGGCGTAAAGCGCGCTGGGGTGGCCGTGCGGGCCTCGGGGATCGAGGCGGTGGTGGAGGCCAGGGAGGCTCGGGCCGAGGAGGCTGCAGGTGCCAGGGCGGCGAGGGACGCCACGGTGGTGCGCCGGGTGCTCGGGCAGTCGCCCGGCCTGGGCACGATGGCGCTGCGGGCGGCGGGCCCGCTGAGCGGCGCCCGCCTCGCCGCCGCCCTCGTGGCGCTCGGCACCGACGTGGAGCGCCGCGAGGTAGTCGTGGGACGTACACGATCGGTCGGCCACTGGCTCACGGCGACGGTAGACCAAGGGTGGGACGCATGACGGGCGGACGGGCGGACCACGGGCGTTCTGACGGGCGGACGTCCGGCGCTGGCGACGGGCGGACGGGCGGACTCTCCCCTTTAGGGGAGTCCGCCCGTCGCGCCCCGATCGCACACCTGAATCCGGGGGTAAAATGGTGACGGGCGGACGGATCGATCGGCTCGCCGATTCCGTACCAGTGGACAATGTAGGTAAAGGTAGTACAACGGAGTAGTTTTATGCCGTGGCAGCGGGGCAATCAACTGGGGCATGGGTCGCGGATACATCGCCGGATGCGTGAGCTGCGGCAGGAGGTGCTGGACGCGCTGAGCCCGACCGCCATGCGCGAAGTGATCGACTCGATGGTTCGGCTGGCGTGCGAGGGCGACGTGGCAGCGGCGCGGGTCGTCCTGGCCTACGGCTGCGGCACGCCGGCTGAGCACACCCGCGCGCTCGATTTCGACGAGATGCGCGAGGCGCAGCAGGACGACCCACGGGGGCTGAGCCTCGCCGAGAAGGTAGCCGTCCTTGAGGCGGCCGCCCGGCGCGTCCGCGAGATGATCGCGGAGCGGGATGCCGAGGCTGCCGGCGTGGTGCTGGCGCTCGGCGACGGTGAGGGCGACGGTGAGGCTTGATTTGCTGCGTGTTCTGTGGCTTGCTGGATGCGTGCTAGGGGTAGGCATCGGCATCACCAACGCGGCGCCCTTGGGCGGCTCTCCGTGGGCGTCCGGCCAAGTGCGCAGCGTCTCGGCAGCGCAGACCGACTCGTGTGCCGGGCATCTGCTGACGGGTTCGTGCGCGGCGTCGGCGTCGGCGCAGACCGGGGCGAGTGTGGCGGCCGCCTTCCGCCTCCATGACCTGCCGAACTGCATCGTGTCGATTCGCCCGCGCGTGGGCACCGTGACTTTGAACGGCGCGGACGTCGCGCAGATCGACGACGAGACCGGGCGCGGAAACACAGCGCGGCAGGCGACGGCGTCGCTACAGCCCGTCTATTCCTCCAGCGGGGGGGGCAACAATAAGCCCTATTTCGAGACGGACGGTGTAACGGAATTTCTTGAGATTGACGACACCGGAGATATGGATCCTGGCACAGGATCGTGGTGGTGCCTATCGGTGGGCTCGTGGATTGCAGCTGCCGGAACTTGGTGTGTGTGGGGAGGGAAGGGCTCCGCGGCGAGCGCCAATAACTGGCGGCTCATGCACACGGGGACAGATCGGCTCGGTGTGTGGTGGGGTTCCGACGCCCAGAACTACGACTATGACACGAACCCGATCGTCGTAACTGACACGACGCCGGCCGCATGGATCTGGGGCATTGACGCTGTAGCCGCCACACGAATACTGGGCAAAAACACTACCTATTCGACCGTGGCTGTCACCGTATCCGGGACGGGGAGCAACGCGAACAAGGCACGACTGGGGATGGATATCTCCGGGGGATATGCCGTGAAAATCCGCGTTTCTGAGCTTGTGTGGTTCGCGGTGCCTCCCACCGGCAACGCCCTGACCCTCGCACAGTGGTACCTCGCGACGGAGTATTCGCTGTAGCCATGAGACTCCACCTCCCACCCGCAGCAATGGCCGCTAAGCGCGCCGAGATTGACGCGAGCGAGGGCTACCCGAAGCAGGGCAAGCGCCCCGACGGCTCGCCCGGGCCCGGCTGGACGCTGACCTTCGCCGATGCCGAGGTTGCCGACGATGGCGAGCACGAGCTGGACGTGCGCAAGCTGCCGGAGCGCTCGCGTCACTTGATCGCCGGCCTGCCGATGCGCAAACACACGCCCCGGCCTGAGCCGGTGATGACCTGACACCCCGGACCCAGTGGAGCTGTAGCAATGGCCCTGATTCTCTCGACCGCCGCACGTGACGCGGCATGCAATGCGACGGTGGACTTGGTGGACGGCGGCGCCGGCGCGAACGGTACGCTTGAGCTGCTCGACTCGCCCACGGTGAGCGCCACTATCGCGCTCGACGCGACTGCATTCGGCGCGGCAGCTACCGGTGTCGCGACGGCTGCGGGCTTCCCGAAGTCGGCCGTGGTTGCCACCGGCGTCACCGCGCTCGACGTGTTCATTGTCAAGAACAAGGCCGGCACCGAGGTCTGGCGCGGCACCATCACCGCAACGGGCGGCGGCGGCGACCTGACGATCGACAACGTCTTGACCGCCACGGGCCAGACGCTAACTCTCTCGAGCTTCACGCACACCCAACCGGCGACATGATCCCCGCTGCAGCAATGGCAATGGCGCAGGAACTCGCGTGCGACGCGACGCGGCTCGAGTCGGTGCTCGTCGATGGGCTCGGGCTCGCCACCGCCACGCCGCTGCAGCGTGCGATCTGCCGCATCGCCGATGGGCGACCGCTCGGCGACCTGGCGGACGACGCTCTCGGGGCGCTCGGCGTCGACAGCCCCCCCCGGTCGCCTACCCGTCCGCCCCGAGAGCTCTACCTGCTATCCGGCATCCGCGCAGGCAAGAGCCTGCTCGCCGCGGCCCTCGCGATCCGAGCCAGCCAGACGTGCGACTTGTCGACGCTCGGCCCAGGCGAGACTGCGCGTGTGTCGGTCGTGTCGCTGACGCGCGACCTCGGGCGCGTGGTGTACGAGCACCTGGTCGGGGGCATCCTGCACTCGCCGACGCTGCGACGTCTTGCGATGGGCGAGCCTACGGGCGAGGGGATGATCCTGCGGCACCCAAGTGGCAGGGGCGTGGAGGTCCGCGTGGTGGCTGGCGCGAGGGCAGGCGCATCGCTCGTGGCCCGCTGGTCGGCTGGCGTCATCTTCGACGAGGCGCCGCGTATGCTCGGCGAGGCGGACGGTGTGGTCAACTTCGACGATGCTCGCCGGGCAGTGCTCGGCCGGCTCCTGCCAGGCGCGCAGCTCGTCGCCGTCGGGTCGCCGTGGGCGCCCATCGGGCCGATCTATCAGACGGCGGTGGAGCATTGGGGCAAGCCGACCGAAGATGTGGTGGTGCTCCGTGCCACCGGCCCGCAAATGAATCCACACCATTGGACGCCCGAGCGTATCGAGGAGACCCGGCGCGGCGACGAGCAGGCCTACCGCACCGACGTGCTCGGCGAGTTCGCGGCGCTCGAGACGATGCTGCTCTCGCCCGACCGCATCCGTGAGGCTGTGCGCGTGCATCCTGCCGAGCTGCCCCCACAGCCCGGTCACCATTACGTGGCCGCGATGGATCCCGCGACGCGGGGCAACGCGTGGACGCTCGTCGTGGTCACGCGCCGCCGCGACGCGTCCGTGGCAGTCGTTCTCGCTCGACAGTGGCAGGGGTCGAGAGATCGGCCGCTCGTGCCGTCGCAGGTGCTCGGGGATGTGGCGAGCATCCTCCGGCCGTACGGACTGCGCTACGTGCTGACCGATCAGCATGCTGCCGACGCTTACGCGGACATCGCGACGCGGGTTGGCCTGCACGTCCAGGAGCGCGCGTGGACGAGCTCGACGAAGACGGAGGCGTACGGCGCGCTGGCCGCGCGCCTCGCGGAGGGCACGATTGAGTTGTGCTCGGAGCCGATGCTGATTGACGATCTCGGGCGATTGCGCCGCCGGCTGACCGCGAACGGCAGCACCATTGAGCTGCCGCAGACGCATGACGGGCGCCATTGCGACTTTGCCCCCGCCCTCGCGATGGCCGCGGCCGTCCCGTGCGCGCTGCCCGATGCCCTCCCTGACCGACCCGTGGCAGGGTGGACCGAGGACGAGGAGGCCGCGGCCGACCGGTACGCCAAGACCCTGCGCGGCCCGGTCAAGGCGGCGCAGGAGTGGCAGGGCTTCGGCGCATTCGGAGGGTTTGGGAGATGACACCGCAAGACCTACGCGATCTCGTGATCATGATGCGTGACCTCGGCGTGACCGAGTTGGAGGATGGTGAGACTCGCATCGTCCTCGGCCCCGCTCCCGGCCCGGCCGTGCCTGAGCTGGTCACGATGGTGCGCGACGACGGCCGCGAGCTCTACGCCGCCGCCGGGCGTACGCCGCCCGACCTGCGGAAGCTGAGGAACGCATGAGCACCAGTGCGCGCCTAGAGATTGGCCCCGACGGGTCGCTCTCCGCCCGCGTGCTGCTGACGGCCGAGCAATGGAAGACCATTGAGCGGATGCGCCAGGCGACGCTCGCGCGATACGGCATGGCCCCCGGCTCCTGCATGATCCTTCGTGGGCTTGAGGAAGCACTTCGCGACGACCCATCGACCCGTGGAGAACTGGACGTACGATGAAACTCTCTCGCGTCATGTTCATCCAGCCCGTGCTGGCACCAGGCGGCACCACGCTCCGCTCGGAGTTCCGGGCCGAGGAGGGCATCGGCTCCGTGCACGCGCTCGAGCTGGTCACGCACTGCGGCGCTCCGATGGTGATGGCCCGGCTCGGTGAGTCGATCGCGTTCTACCCGCTTTCGGCGTGCGTTCGGCTCCAGCCCTCGCAGCCAGTCGGAGCCGAGGTGGTCGACCGTGACGAGCAGGCGCAGGTGGTGGAAGCGCCGATGAACCGAGCGGCGAGAAGGGCGGCACGATGAGCGGCACGATCACCGGCTACGACGGCTCCGAGGTCCGCGGCTCTCTTCGCTGGTGGCGCGCCAGCTACGAGGACGTGGCCGAGAGTGTGTTCCGCGCGGCCTACGCGGTGGACGACGCGACTCTTGCACGCCAGCAGCGAATCGTCGATTGCTACACGCTCTACGGCGCCACGGACGACTGGCCGACGCAGGGCGAGGTCTACAACGGCAGCGTGGGCCAGATGAGCAAGAACATCGTCGCCGGCGCCGTCGACACCTTCGTGGCCGAGCTGTGCCAGGGCCAGCCGCGGGCCATGTTCACGACGGCTGGCGGCACTTGGGGCGACGGCTATCGTGCCCGGCGCCTGACGCTCGCCCATGACGCTTGGGTGGATGAAGCCGACCTCCGAGCCTCGGCCCCATCGCTCGTCCGTGATGGGGCCATTGCGGGTCTCGGCGTGGCGATCGTGCGAGCGGACTACGAGCAGCGCACGACCACGCTCGAGCGCATTTTCCCACTCCATCTGCTCGTGGACGACATCTCGGCGGTGGATGTCGAGCCCCGCTCGCTCTATCTGCGCCGCGTGCTCGACCGCCACCACCTGGCCGAGCTCTACCCGGACAAGGCCGAGCAGGTCATGGCCACCGCCGCGCCACCGCAGGCGTACACCTGGGCCTTTACAACCGGGGCCGATGCGGTGGAGGTGATTGAGGGCTGGCACCTCGCGACGCGCCCGACCGAGGAGGGCGATGAGACCGACGGCCGGCACGTCATCTGCTGCCGCGGCGTCGTGCTCCTCGACGAGGAATGGCGTCGGGGGTTCCCGTTCGCATGCTTCCGGCCGTTACCTCCGTGCCGGGGATGGTGGGGGGACTCGATGGTGTGGCGTGCGGCCCCGGAGCAGCTCGAGCTGAACAAACTCGCGCAGCGCATCCAGGAGGCGCAGCACCTCATGAGCGTCCCGCGGGTGTTCATGGCCCCCGGCTCAATGCACCGCGCACACATGAACAACGACATCGGGGTCATCATCGAGGCCACCTCGCCGCCGACGTTCTTGACCCCGCCAGCAATGGGACCAGACGTCTACCAGCGCGAGGCTGTGCTCGAGAGCGGGTGCTACCGCCGGTTCGGCATCTCCGAGATGTCGGCGACGAGCGAGAAGCCAGCCGGGCTAAACAGCGGCAAGGCCCTCCGCGCATTCCGCGAGGCGCAGTCGCGACGGTTCGCGGTCCCGCTCCGGGCCTACGAGCGCATGCACGTCGATATTGCCCACCTATGGGCGCAGGCCGAGCAGGACTTGGCCGAGGTCGAGCCGGGCCACGCGGTGCTCTACGAGCAGTATGGCGCATTGCAGCGCATCCCGTGGAGCCAGGTGAAGCTCGAAGGCGACCGCGCACGCATCCGAATCCAGAGCGCGAGCGGTCTGCCAACCGAGCCAGCGGCCCGCATCGAGGTCATGCAGGAGATGGTGGCCGACGGCGTGATGAGCCTGGAGGACTTCTACGCGAACCTTGATATGCCCGACTTCGAGGGTCGCCGTGACGAACTTGTGGCGCCGGCCGAGCGCATCCGAGAGCAGCTCGATCGGATGTTGGAGACGGGGGACTACGTGGCGCCGGAGCCGTACATGGATCTTCAGCGAGGCCTCGGCATCGCGGCGCGCATGGCCCAGCGCGCCGAGCTTGCCGGTGCCCCCGACGAGCATGTCGGGTGCGTGCGGCAGTGGATGAGCGACGCCAAGGCCTTGATCGACGCAGCCGCGCCCCCGCCCGATGCCGCGCCGCCCATGCTTCCGCCGGGGCCGCCCGGCATGCCTGCTTCGCCCGGCGGCCCGCCGATGATCGGTGAGCCTTCCGCGATGCCTCCCCCGGGAGTCCCGTTGCAATGAGTGAAAAAATCGCCCCGACCGCCACGCCCGAGCCCGTAACCCCAACCACCGCCGACGCGGACGCCGCGTTCGGTGCAGCCTTCGCCGCAGTGGGCGACGTGTCCGGGGATGGTGGCTCCGACGAGCCCGAGCCCGAGGCGGCAGTCGACCCCGAAACCGCCACCGACCCGGCGCCGGAGAAGCCCGGCGACGCTCCGTGGACGGTCCAGCAGGCGCGGCGCTACCGCAAACAGGCCGACCGCCGGCTGGCCGAGGCGAACGAGCGAGAGCAGGCCGCAAAGGCGCAAAGCGCCCGCATCGAGGATCTGGCCCGCCAAGTCGAGGCCCGGGACGTCAAGCTCCGCGAGCTCGAGCACGCTCTCGACCGCGACCCCGACGCCGCCCTGGCGGCCATCGCCGCGCGCGCCGGGATGGACCCCGAGAGGTGGTACGAGCAGATGACGATCCGCCGGGCGAACGGCGGCGCACCGGGCGGGACCGAGCTCCTCGACAGGCTCGACAGGCTCGAGAAGCAGCTGCAGGGCGAGCGGCAAGAGCGGGCACAGCGCGAACAGCAGTACCACCAGCAGCAGGCCGCGCAGGTCGCCGACGCCGAGTTGCACGAGGCCACGCTCAAGATGGTGGGCATCCGCGAGGATGAGCGGATGGCGAGGAAGTGGCCGCACGCTGCGTCGCTCCCCGAAGCCGAGCTCTACGCCCGCGCCCGGGTCGAGCTCGCTCACCGCCTGCAGACGACCAGCGGGCCGGTCATCCTGGATGACATCGTGGAGGCCATCGAGCGAGAGGCCAAGCCGCTCGCGGAGACGATCCGATCGAGCCGCTGGCTGCAGCAGCAAGCCGCAGTCGCGCCCGTCACCGCCCCGAGCAACGGCCGCCGCCGTTCGGTTCCTACGGCCCGAGATGCGACCGGCCAGGGTGCGCCGCGAGAGATGACCCGGCAGGAGCGCGAGGCGGCAGCCGATGCCGTGTTCGCCGCGGCGTTTGCGCGCGACACTTGACAATCGGGGCAAGTTGTGATTCCTTGATGGTAGATGGGGCATAGCCCCGTCGGAGGCTGAGGGTGGCCGGCGCGTAGCGCGAAACCCGGAAAACGCGATCATCCGTTTCCGGTGCGCGCAGTAGCGCGGCCAGTGGAGGTTGCCCATGGCGACCCTCGATGCCTCGGCCTTCGACAAAGGGCTCAAAATCCTCTACCCCAAGGGACTCGAGTACGAGTGGCAGAAGGAAGCTTCTCCCGCCGTTGTCTGGGTGCCGAAGGCGCAGGACTTCGCCGGCAAGCAGTGGAACATCAACCCGGTGGTGGGAGCCGTCCGCGGTTCGCACAGCTTCGCAAGCGCCCTGCTCGACAAGAGCGCCCCGACCTTCGAGGAGTTCCACGTCACGCGCGTTTCCGACTACGCCATCGTGTCGGTAGCCGCGGAGATGATCGCCGCGAGCAAGAGCGACGTCGGCGCGCTTCGCCAAGCCATTCAGGTCCAGACCGATGCCGCAATGGCCGAGATGGCCCGCGCGCGTTCGGCCGACATCTGGCACAACGGCGGCGGCGCAATCGGCCGGATCGCGACGAGCGGTATCAGCACGACCGTCATCACCCTGGCGTCGCTGGATGATCTGGTTCGGTTTGATGTCGGGATGCGCCTCGAGCTGTCGGCCAACGACGGCACGAGCGGCAGCGTACGTCCCGGCTCGCCCGGGTACGTGACCGTCTCCGCCATCGACTACGACGCCGGGACGATCACCTGCACGGCCAACGTGACCGGCGCGATTTCCGGCGCCACGGACGCTGACTACATCTTCCGCAAGGGGGATTTCGGCGCGGCCATCAGCGGGTTCTTCGCCTGGATCCCGGCCTCGGCGCCGACTTCGACGCCCTTCTTCGGCGTCGACCGCACGACCCACATCAACAAGCTGGCCGGTTCGCGGCTCCCCCTCAACGGCGCGAACATGGAGGACGGCATCATCGAAGCCGTCGCCCGCATGTCCCGCTACGGCGGCAAGCCCGACACCCTCTGGATGAACCCGCTGAAGCTCGGCGAGCTCGAGAAGAGCATGCAGTCGAAGACCTACGTGGAGGTCAAGACCGACAACCCGTCGATCTCTTTCTCGGCGCTTCAGGTCCGCTCCGGCGAGGGCATGATCAAGGTGCTCTCCGACCCGCATTGCCCCGAGTCCGTGGGTCTGCTCACCCGCCGCGATTCGTGGCTGCTCCGCACGCTCGGCGCCGACCCGCACTTCGCCAAGGAGGATGGGCTGCAATGGCGGACTGAGGGCAGTGCGGACGCCGTCGAGGCGCGATTGAGGAGCTGGGGCAACCTCGGTTGTCTCAAGCCCATCAACTCCATGCACCTCACCTGGTAGCGGCTGCGGCGCGCCACCATTCCCCCGCTGACTACCATTCGGAGTTCCCACCATGACTATCAAGACTTCTACCGACCTCATCAGCCAGTACGCCCACACCCAGACGACGGACGATGTCGACTACTGCTTCCGCACGCGGGTAGCACGCTTCGTGCTGCCGGCCGACGCCGCGGCCTCGACCGCGACCGACAACTATCTGTTCACCGGGATCAAGGCCTGCAAGCTGGTCTCGGCGCGCGTCCTGCCGTCCGCCGCTGTCACCGCGGACGACACGAACTACGCCACCCTGGCGCTCGGGCCATACACCTTGTCCAGCGGCGCCATCGGCACCGCCTACGACTCGATCTTGACGAAGATCACCGGCGGCACCGGCAACTGGACCGCGGGCGTCGCCGAGGACTTCACGATCGTGACCGCTACGGACGTGTGCGCGGTGACCCAGGGCATCGCCCTCAAGGTCACCAAGGCCGGCACCGGCGTGGCCCTGCCCCGCCTCACCGTCGAGATCGAGTACCGCCTCGACTGACCATCCACCCACCACTGAGAGCCGAAAGGGAAATCACCCATGACTGTCGCATCGACTGCGGGGAAATACCCGGTACGCTCACCGCACCGGGAGCTCATCCCGTACTGCGTGAGCTTCACTGGGGCGAACGGCGCGAACCCAACGGCGACCAACACTGTCGACGAAGCGAAGCTCATTTCGACGCTCGCGCGTACGAGTGAGGGCTTGTACGCGATGACCTTCAAGGTCGGCTGGAAGAAGGTCTACGCTCACTGCAACGTGCGGAGCGTCGACCCGACGCAGCGGGCGTGCGTCTCCTCGCTCACCGAGGGCAACAGCTCGTCGAGCGTGATCAACGTTTCGACGTTCTGGGGCGGCGCCGTCGACGACCTCAACGCAGTTCGCGTCGACGTCATGCTCTGGCTGCAGCGGTAGGAGGACCCATGGACGAAGAAATGGCCCAGGCAATCCTCGACGCAATCAAGGACGGCGACGCCGCCGCGCTCGCCGATGCGTTCGTCGTCGCCTGCGACGCCTGCATGAGCGAGGACGAGGCGGACGAAGACAAAAACATGCCGGCCGTCATGATCGGCATGGCCCGCAAGCGGAAGTAGCTAATGGGAGGTCTCTATGCCGTCGCTTGTCGCGATGACCGACATGATCGCCGCCGTGCGCGAGCTGGCGGACATGGAGACCTCTGCCGCGTCAACGGCGTTTGTCGATGACACCGAGCTTACCGCCCGGATCAACGACGGGCTGAAGCAGCTTTACACCAAGCTCGCCGAGGCGAACGGGCAGGATTACTACGTCCTGACCACGACGGCGCTGGCGTTTACGTCTGGCACGTCGCTCTACAACCTGCCGAACGACGCTGCCACCGGCAAGCTCTTCTGGCGCCTGCTCGGCGTGCGAATCACGGACGGCATCCGATGGGCGCAGGCCGAGCCCTACGGGTGGCAGGAGGAAGCCGGGCTACTCAACCGGGCCGTGTCGGGCGGCGTCACCATAGGCGAGTATCGATACCGTCTTGTTGGCACCCAGATCAGCTTCTTGCCGACGCCGAAGACGACCGGCCACAGCTTCGTTCTCAACTACCTCCCGGCGTTCCAGCCGGTCAGCGGCACCGCCACCTTCGACGGCATCCAGGGCTGGGAGCGGTGGGCCGAGCTGACAGCGGCCATCGACCTCATGAACAAGGAGGAGGCCGACCCTTCCGGGCTCCTGGCCCAGCGCGCCATCATCGACGAGCAGATCACCCGCATGGCCGGGCAACGGGACGCGGGCCGGCCCGAGCGCATCCAGGATGTGCGCCGCGACGGGCTCGTTCCGCGGCGGCCCTACGATTGGGGCACGACGGTATGAGCCGCGGCGACCGCGTTCGGACGTCGCGCACCCGCCCCGCCGCTCTGGTCCCAAGGCAGCCCGAACGCCCGGCCCAGCGACTCCACGTCGAAGTGCAGCAGGAGGCGAAGCAGGCGCGCCTTGTACCGGGCGCCGATGGCCGTGAGATCGTCGCGAAGATCACCGGCACCACTACTACCGGCGTGCGGCATGGTCTCGGGCGCACCCCCAAGGGATGGCGAATCAATCGCGCGTCGGGCGCCCCGCCTGACTTCAACGAGTTTCTCCGCAACAGCGACATGATCTGGTTCAACAAATCGAGTATCGGCAACAGTGACGTCGTGCTGTGGGTCTGGTGATGCCGCTCGACTTCACACTCGTGCCCATCCCCATCGCTGGCGGTCTAGACCAGTCGGTGGACGAGCGCGTGCTCCCCATTGGCGCGCTCGTGACGGCCGAAAACGCTTGGTTCGACAAGGCCGGCGCGGTTCGCAAGCGCAACGGGTTCGCGAAGTTCACGAGCACGATGGTGGACGGCAGCTCGGCCGTGCCGATGAACTACGCCCGGACGCTGTTCTCGACGGGCAACGAGCTGTGCATGATCGGCCGCCGCCGCCTCTATGCCTACGACGCCGAGAGCGACGGATGGCACGACCGCGGCCCCGTCTCGCCATTCTGCGCCGAGCAGCGTGATATCTTCCGCAGCACGACGGCGTACCGGCTGGCCGACGTCGACACCCATGACGGGTACGTATTCTATTGCGCCGAGCGCATACGCTACGCACTGGACGACCCGGCGGCAGCCGGCTACTACGAGATGTCGATAGAGTACCGCATCGAGTCCATCAATGACAACGCGGTCGTGTGGCCCACTACGGTGGTAGCTGTCAACACGGCGGCGAGTTTGCGCCCCCACGGACCCCGGGTCTGCCACGCCTCCGGTCAGCTATTCGCGCTGTGGATCGTCGGCCAAAACACCGTTGGCACCGCAAACACGCTGTGGATCGGAACGACCTGGGCCACCGCAACGCCGGCGTGGCCACCCGGGGCGGCGGCGTGGACGATCTCGACAAACCTCTACAACTCCGGCGCGCCACAGCGTCCTTACGATGCGATTGCCATCACCTCGCCCAACTGGGTCGTCGCGTACATCAACCAAACGGCGCAGTCCTGCACGATTGAGAAGCGCAACGCAGCTTTTGCTATCACGGTTTCCCGCACGCTCAACGCCGCCCAATACGAGAAAGTAACGCTGGCGCTCGGAGCCGGCGGGGAAATCTACGTCGTACTCGTGAGCCGCACCGGCGGCGGTTTCCCGAACCGTAACGTCGAGATTTGGAAGCTGAACGACGATGCAACGCTGTCGATCGCGTACGGCCCGCAGGTGCTCTACACCGTCGTGGCCACGACCGAGGACGTGCTCGAGATTGGCTGCGTCCACTACTCGGCCGGCACCGTCGTAGCCGTCGCGTGGACGGGCATCCTCGCGGCTGGCATCGTCAAGGACCAGCTCCACAGCATCTCCGCGCGCGACACTACCGGCACCGTCGTGGACGCGCACCTCGTGAGCTACAACGCGGGGGTCATCTCCCGCCCCTTCGTCAACACCGGGCGCGCGTACGTCGTTGGCCGCAGCAACGTCGAGGTGGAGCTGTTCGAGTACGGCACGGTCTACGATCTCGGCATTGGCGACTCGAGCCGGCTGCACCAAGTCTGCGGAGCCTACGACATCGGGCTGGCCAGCACTGGCAACGAGATGTCCGTCTCGGGCTCGGCCAACAACGTGGTCGGCCCTGGATTGTGGCGCCTCGGTGCGTCCAGCGCCGGGTACCGCACCATGATTCCGGTACTGGCGTTCTACCTCTCGGGGCAGGAGCGCCAATACGCGCAGGCGTGCGCGGTGCTGGACTTCACGGCCACGCCCGAGGCCGCGACGGTACCCGGCGGCGGCGTTGTCATCGGCGGCGGCATGTGCTCGTGGTACGCTGGCGCGCGCACCGAGGAACTCGGTTTCGCCACGGCGCCGGTAGTAGCGGCGGCAACGCTGTTCAATGCTGCCTTCTCTGGCCCCGCTGCGGGCACGTATTCGTATCAGTTCGTATGGGAGTGCCAGGACGAGCTAGGTTACTGGCATCGCTCAATACCGAGCACGGCGTTGTCAGTGGTATGTAGCGGGGCGGCGGCCCCCTACTGGACCTTTCTCACAATGCCGGCCTCGCACCGGTTCGCCGCTGGGAACAGCGGACGGGACGCGCAGGTCGTGGCGTACCGGGCCGGCGCGAGCGGCGTGTTCTACCGCGTGACGCCTCCCATGCGGGTCGTCATCAATACCCGTACGGCGGCATCAACGGCGTCGTTCATCGACATCGGCTACACCGCTGGCGCCCCGCTCTATACCGACGCCGGCATTGAGCTCGAGTCCTCGCAGCCCGAGGGCGCCCAGTTCGTGACGGCTATGGGCGAGCGCGTGTGGCTCGCGGGATTTTGGACCCGCAACCGGGCCCAATATTCCAAGCGCATGGTCCCCGCGACCTCGGCCGAGGTTATGGTAGCGCCGGAGTTCCATGAGGCCTTCGGTCGGCTCCTGCCCGCGGGCGAGCGCGTGGCCGGCTTCGCCCAGCTTGACGGCAGCGCCGTCGCGTTCACCGACCGCGGCACCTACCTGATGGCGGGCTACGGTCCCGCAGCCGACGGGAGCAACGACGATTTCTCGCCGTGGACGCAGATCTCCTCTCACGGCTGTGTCGACCACCGCTCAATCAGCAACACTCCCGATGGCGTCGTGTTCCAGTCGGCGCAGGGGCTCATGCTCCTCGACCGGGCGCACCAGGTCTCGTGGATCTCCGAGGCGGTCGTTGACGTGCTCGCGAGCTACCCGACCGTCACGAGCGCGGTGCATCTGCCCGCGCGAACGCAGGTTCGGTGGACGCTGCTCGACTCGGCCGCCACGGCCGGCGTGATCTTGGTCTACGACTACTCCACCAAGGCGTGGGCCACGTGGCTACCGAAGAAGCAGAGCGGGGGCGGCGGCTCGCAGCTCGCACTCGTGACCGCGTGCCTTCACAACGGGCGCTACTACGCCGCCGAGTCGAATGCGCAGGTGTGGCGCGAGTCGCTCACGGATTGGCGCGACGACGTGGTGGCCGGCACGCCTGCGACTTATGTCTACGTGTCGTTGACGATCACCACCGCGTGGCTCTCGGCCCCGACTGGCCCGGGAGGTTGGAAGCGCGTGCGCTACGTCGTGGCTACGGCCGAGCGCAAGGACGCGCACAAGCTGTGGTTAGAGGTCGCGCACGATTTCGAGTCCTCGTTCGGCGAGGCCTACTCGTGGACCAATGCAGTGGTGGCCGCGTGGCCCGCGACCCCGCGCGAGCAGCCGAAGGTGCGATTGAAGCGCCAGAAGTGCCAGGCCGTGCGGATCAAGCTCTACGACGCCGCCGACGCGACCACGGCCCCGACCACGGGTGAAGGTTTCTCGCTCGCCGGGGTCCTTGTAGAGCTCGGGATGCGCCGCGGCACCGTCAAGACCGGGAGCCAGCAGAAGGGATAGGGACATGCCAAGCGATAACGTCAGCCTGGAGACCGGGCAACCATACAGCGAAGGATACTGGACTGCCCCGTTGAACGATCCTGAACGCAGGTGGATCCCTGTCAAGAGCAAAGAAGGTGTCGCGCAGTCGGCGGACGAGGCCGACGCCAATGCCCGGCTTATCGCCACCGAAGCGTTCAACCGGGCCATGAGTGGCGACACGGCAGCCATGGTGCAGCTCGAGCAAGGGCTGGCGCAGGCGCGACAGATGCAAGAGCAGACGGCGGCGACGAAGGGCGCCAACCCGTCAGCGGGTCGCGCGGCCATCTATGCCGGTGGCGAGCAGCGCCAGCAGGGCGTCGCGCAGAAGGGCATCCTACAAGCGCAGGAAATCGAATCGGCGCGCGCCGACCTGCTCGGCACCTACCAGCAGACGGCCGGCACCTCCGAACAGCGCGCAGCGGCCAAACAAGCGGCGGACATGGCGGCATTGCAGCTCCAGTTGCGACGCGAGGCAGCGGCGCAGCAGCAGCGGGCGATTGCACAGCAACAGGCGCTCCAAGTCGCCGCCGCGACAGCCAGCGCAGCCGGCACAGCCGGTGCTGCCATCTGGTCCGACCGCCGAGTCAAGATCCACGTGAGCCGAACGCACGGGGCGAACGAGGATGCGCTCATCGCACGTCTGGGGCGGTACGAGCTTGAGCGCGCGGTGCGGAGGTCGTGATGGCGTTCCCTGTCAGCTACTTCGGCGAGCAAGAAGGCGGCGCCATGAGCGCGGACGAGGCGCAGGCCATGAGCGCGGAGGAGGCGCAGGCGTGGGCCACGCGGGAAGCCAGGCGCGCATACAAGGAATCGCAGGCCAGCGGTGCCAACACGGCCGCGTCGCTCGGCCAGCAGTCGTCGCTTGGACAGACGCAGCTCGGCATGATGCGGGCCGGCAATAGTGGCGCATTGGCGCAGCGGGCGGGGCTCTACGCTGGTGGGCAGGTCGCCGGCGGACAGGTGTCGGCCGCGAGCGGCGAGCGTGCAGGGGAGGTGTCCAGGGCGCGACAAGGGCTCATCGGGTCATGGGTGTCGCAGAGCGAGCGAGAGACCGAGGAGGCCGAGCGCATCGCGGCGGCGGCGGCGGCGGCGGCGGATGCGCAGCAGCAGCGAGACGAGCTGGGCGAGGCGCAAGCGGCGGCGGACCGCGATACCGCCATCAAAACCGTCGCAACCGTGGCTGCAACCATTGCCAGTTTCCTTTCCGACGAGCGCACGAAGATGGCCCCGATGCGGTCGCCGCATGGCAACGGCGGCCAATCCCCTCCGGCTCACGGCACGGACGAGGACCGCACGATCGCAGGGCTGCGCGGCTACGAGTATCAGTACCGCCCCGATGCCCGCGCTCGGCTCGGCGCCGAGATGGCCCCCGAGGGCGACCGGTACGGCATCATGGCGCAGGACCTCGAAGCGACTCCGCTCGGCCGGCGCATGGTCACCGAGCTGCCCGACGGGACGAAGGCCGTCGACCAGAAGGCCGCTACGACCGGCAGTCTGGCCCTTATCGGCCGGCTCGGCGAGCGGATCGACGCGCTCGAAGGCAAGCGCCGAGCGAAGTGGAAGGACGAGGCGTAGCCATGGCCGACTGGATGACGGAAGAGGAACGACGGCGAGCCGGCGCAGGCGGCGCGGCAAGCGACAACCCTGCTCCGTGGAGCGGAGGCGGCGGCGCCCCGCCCTACGAAGTGCCGGCATGGTCGGCTGGTGGTGGCGCTCCTCCCGGCCCGGCGCGCGAGCCGTGGCAGGGCGGAGGCGCCCCGCCGAACTTCTACACGGAGCCCGACCCCGGGCAAGCCGGGGCAAGCGGCGCCGCTCCGATCGACTACGCCGCGCAACTGCCGGCACGACCTGCACTCCCGGCGCCGGTTCCGTCACCGGCCCCGGGGCCACCATTGCCCCCGCCACCCGCTCGCCCGGCTGGTGGCGGCTACGGCGGCCCTGCGCGCCCGCAGGTGTCGGCGCTCGACTTCGTGCCCAAGTACTCCTCGCTTGAGGATGTCAAGGCTGCCTACGATCGCGGCGAGGTTCCGTGGGATGAGGCCTTCAGACAGTCGGCGTTGATCCGCGGCAAGACCCCTACCGGCCTCGACAAGGGAGCTGCTGGCCTGCGTGAAAATTGGGAGAAGCTGCCAGGGCTTGAGGGCCGCATGGTGGCCGGCCAGCTCCGGCAGCAGCAGAAGGGGGCCGAGTATGAGGCCCGGCAGATGCGGGCCGAGGGCATGCTCGCCGACCGTGCTGCTGAGGAGCAGGCGCGGCTGGCAGCCGAGGACGCTGAGCGCGCAGTCGAGGCGCAGCAGCGACGGCAGGACTACGACGCGGCCTACAAGACGCGGATGGTCGACATCGAGAAGGCCCAGGCCGAGCTTGCGGACGCGCAGGTGGACCCTGACCGCTGGATGGGACAGAAGGGCACCGGCGGGCAGATCGCCGCGGCCATCGCAATGGGTCTCGGCGCGCTTGGTTCTTCGCTCGGAGGCGGCCCGAACTACGCGATGCAGATCATCCAGTCGAGTATCGACCGCGACATCGACGCGCAGAAGACCAACCTCGCGAACAAGCGGGCGAACCTCGGCGACAAGCGGGCCGGGCTCGCGATGTTGCGCGACAAGCTCGGCGACGACGACACCGCCGCGGCCATGATGAAGGCGCAGGCGTACGACGCGGTGGCGAACAAGGTGAAGCGCATGTCCACGCAGCTCACCGGACAGAAGCAGCGCGACGCGGCGGGCAAGCTCCTCGGGGATGTCGAGGCGGCACGCGGGCAAGTCATGTTGCAGATGCAGGCCAACGCGCAGATGCAGGCCCAGCAGCAAGCGCAAGCCGCAGCATACGGCCGCGCTATGGCCGCGCAGGGCCAGCAACCGCAATGGCAGAAGCTCGACCCGCAGAACGAAGCCAAACTCGTAGACGTGCCGGGCATGACCGGCCTTGCGCCAGACGGTGATACGGCCAAGAAGCTCCGCGCGGCATGGGCGAGCAACCAAGACCTCCAGAAGACGCTCGGCTCTCTACAAGAGCTGTCGACCACCGGCAGTACGTTCTCACCGGCCGACCGAGCGCGCGCGTCAATCCTCGTGCAATCGGCACGGATGCAAATGAAGAACGTTTGGCAGCTCGGCGTGCTGTCGGAATCGGACAACAAGCTCATCGAGAACTACATCCCCGACCCGATGCAATGGTCGACCACGGGCGAGGACGTGAAGCT
>ERZ1292632.1650-Hain-H43-01um-R2-1650-length-20876-cov-85_pt1 | contig 20876 bp, 43 predicted proteins | sample MGYA00564407_ERZ1292632 | MGnify/ENA primary metagenome ERZ1292632 (study PRJEB36523, sample SAMEA6512637) | groundwater metagenome | collected 2019-01-08 | study: AquaDiva: Metagenomics assemblies of 32 groundwater samples | reverse complement strand
TACCCTCGAGCGTATTTCACCTGATGTTCTAGGAGCTTCATACGATAAGGATGTTCAGGCCATACGCTTCCGCTTTCGCTTTGCATGGCTCGCACGCGTAGGTATGGCCCAAGAGAAAGAGCGTCGCACCGGAAATGTCTGCGCCGAGAACGGACGCTTTCTCGATCGCTTTGATCTCAGCATGGTTCGAGTAGTTGCATCCATCACAAAGCTCGTAGCCTTCTCCTGTGGGCATTCCTATTCGGTTGCATACATGGGCGTTGTCAGCGAACGAGATAATCTCATTCCTTCGCATGATGACTGCTATGACGGTGCGCTGTTTCATAGGTCAGCGTGCTTTAGGATATGCGCGATGACTTCCACGTTGAACGCGTTCCCGAGTGCGTGATAGCGAGCAGCATCGCTCTCTCCTTCGGTGTATCGGTCCGGCAGCGAAAAGGCTCGCTCGCATTCGATAGGTGTGAGCTTGCGTATGACTCCCTTCGTGAACACAGCGATGCTCGGGCTTGTCATGATGTTCTTTACCTTCTGGCCCACCCTGCCGCGGCGAGTCTTCGAGGTAGGGAATGAGATGTCGATACTGTCGCCGTCCCGCGCGATGGCGAAGCCTTTTATGGTCGCCTCTTTCACATAGACCATCTGCCCGCTTCGGCGCAAAAAATAATCCCGAGCGTTCTTCTTTCCATATGACGCTACGATGGCGTATGACTTGTCGCGGTCGACGAAGCCGCTCTCGAGAATATCTTTTAGGACAATCCCACGGTCCCATGGTTGGCATACGCCCGGAATGTTCGTCCAGAAAAGGCGTTTCCGACTCTGTGCTGATACGAGCGCCGCATCGATGAGGATGGGCTTCACTCCGATCTCGGCCGAGATGATGTCCTTCGATTCCTGCGACATCGAGGCGACGTTCTCGAGCACGAAGTACCGAGGCTTTATTTCCTTCAGGATACGGAGGTATTCGTAAAACAGAGAGGAGCGCGAACCCTTGAGTCCTTGCCTTCCCTTCTTGGCAATAGAGAGATCCTGACAGGGCGAGCCGCCGATCAAGAGGTCGACTGACCCCCCCCTGCGGATCTTCTTCCCATCAACGTTCTTCACGTCTCCGAGCGCTACGATGTCAGGCCAGTTCCTCGAAGAGATGCGAGTGGCCGCCTCATCTATCTCCGAAGCTAGATACTCAACTTTCTTGTAGCCGAGCCGGTCGAGTGCGACGCGGGCGCACGAGATCCCATCGAAGAGCGAGACTACTTTCATACATTCGGCCGCCTATCGCTGAAGTCCTTGCTGGGTATCTTGTGGCCGAGGTTATTAAGGTCAGCGAAGTTCGAGTCGTCTCGGTGTCTTTTAGAACGTGTCCGAGACATGTCTTTTACGATCTCGTCGTATCGCTCGTCCGTTACGGAAAAATCACAGAGGGTATTGCTGCATTCGTATCGGTCATCTAAAAGACCATGCTTGAGCTTCGCATTGCATCTAGGACACTCGCCTATTTTCAGGTTCGGCCAGTTCATACGTTCAAGTGCTCGACGACCTTCCCGGCGATCTCTTCTGTGATGCCAGTATCGAATGTCGTCTGGAAGAAATGGTCTTTCTGCCAGAGGAGCATGTCGCTATCATCGTCGAGAATCGCGTAGCGGAACTGGCTCCAGTCATGCCGGATATCGTATGCGATATTGTCCTGAATCCATTTATAGATCTCGCATCCCCGGATGCGGCATTCGGTCGTTCCGGTCTTATCGATGAGCGGGATGATGGAGTGGATCTCTTCGTAGCCCTTTCCCATGTGTCGCCACGAGCTCGAGAGGACGACCTCGCAACCGGTCGCTTGAACGATGCGGTCTACGAGGATGCTGAGGTATGGGTCAACGCCGATGACTCCGCGAGTGCTCTTGTGAAGCGTCTCCTTCGAGTTCAGTACGCCGTCTACGTCTAAGAAAAGTATCTTTCTCATACCATATCGTCGCTCGGCAGACCCTCGCCGTGCTGCATGATAGACCAGCATGACTGGCACATCTTGCATTTGTCGTTGCAATGGCCTAGCGGCTTCTCACGATGACAGCGCGGGCAGTTTTCTTTCTTCCCGAAGTCTTCGGTTAAGAAAGTAATAGTGTGATGGATACTCCGGTCGTTCATACCGGTGCTTCGCAGTTAGTGCAGTATTGTCTGCGCCAGTCCCATGCCCGTATCTCCGCACCGCAGCAACGCGAGCGCTCTCCGAATATGATGAGGATACGGGTCCAAAGGCTAAGGTTGTTTTTCATACCTTCGTCAGCTTCATATAGACCTCGAACGCTTTCTGCGCTCCGGTGAGCGCACGATGTATCTTCGGCTCCGGAGCGATGCCGAGGTAGGCGCATACGGTCTTGAGCGAGTAGCTCTGCACCTTGCTCTTCGGGATCTTTATCGTCGCCATGCTCATAACGCACAGGCGATGGTAGTGGAACGGGATGGGGAGCTCTGTGGCCGAGTACGCGACTTCGAGGAATGACCAGTCGAACGATACGTTATAGGCGAAGAACGTCGCTCCCTCAGCGATTTCTCCGAGACCGGCGAGTGCCTCCTCGAGCGTCCCCGCGTCCTTCCAGTCTTTCTCGTTGTACCCGTTTATCTCGAGCGCTTTCGGGTCCGCACGTTCGATGAAGAGCGGCTTTACCTTCGCGCTGTATTCCTGCATCGTCCCTGCGGTGATGTCATAGACGACCGCGCCTATCTCAAGGATTTCGGCTTTCGACGGGTTCAAGCCCGTCGTCTCAAGGTCGACGAAGGCTATCTTATTCGTGCGTGGAGGAGGGGTGATCATACGCTTTCAATAGGGAACCAATAAGCAAATACAATACGAACGCCTGAGTAATGATGCTTCTGTATGCGCTCACCGGGAACAGGAAGTTCCTTCCACTTAAAAAGTGAGAACTCAAATATGCGCCACCCACGTTCCATTCGTGAGATGTCCTTTGTAGAGGAGAAGCGGAAGACCCACGACCCGATGACTGGTTTTATGTTCATGACTTTTTAGGTGTACCGCATCGATAGCATTCACCGGTCTCTTTGTTGTACCAGTGGCGCTTCCAGTGGCGACCCCAAGAGCTGCATACCGCACCGAGTCCACAGATGGATACGATAAGCGGGTAGCTCGGTCTTCCTCTTTTAGCAGTCGTCGTCATGATTGAGATTTTACGCGAACGACTTGGCGGCCACTCGGAACCATTTCTATTTCTCCTTTGTCGACCATCTGGCGAATAGCCGTGAGCGCATCAAGAACCTCACCGACATGCTCATCACAACCAGTAAGGCCGACGTTCGCTTTGCCGACGCGCACATACGCTACGTCGCCCTTGTCTTGCATCTGGTCGCAGGGGAGGCAGCTCATACAAGTTCGGCTTCGATTATATCGCCCAGCTGTTTACCGCGCTCACAGGAGCATAGGTTCATGCTCGGCATCTTCTTCCGGAACGCTTGGCTCCCGTAGCCTCCTTCTGTGAAAGTCGTCTCGGTTCCGTACCCTTTGCCGTAGCATTTCTCGCAACCGCCGAACGCAGCAACGATTTTCATCGTTCGATAGACCGCTTCAGCAAAGAGCGCGAGTGCAGGACCACGTTTCATAGCGACCTTCTCTGGTCCCTCTTCTTCGACCTTCGGGAAGCCCTGATCGAGGACTACTTCGAGGTCGCCCTTGTATGTCTCCATTAAAGTTTTCATACGAGGAATGACGAGAGGCGCACCGAACCCTTGTCGCTCTCCACGAGCTTACGCACCTGAAGATACTGGATGTACCGGTCTCGCGTCGAACGCTGATATCCGGTGATGTCCGTTATCGCGTCGCGTGCGAGTTCGTTTCCTTCCGCTTCGATAAGCGCGGAGAGGATCTTCACTTCGCCCGCGGGAAGCGTCCGGAGGTAATGCTCAACGAGATCCTGACCGGTCGGAAGAGGTTCATAGTCAGCTCCTAGTGCTTCGATGCCGACGGCCGTGATGATCATGTCGTTCACGTTCGTCCGCACCATATCCTTCTGCTGAAGGTATTGCAGGTAGCGGTCGCGGGTCGATCGCTTGTAGCCGGTGAGTACGGTGAGATGCTCGCGCGAGACGCCATCCGGATACGAGCCGAGTGCCTTCAGGATGAGGAGCTCGCCCTTGCTGAGGGGCGCATCACTATCGCCCTCATGTCGCGGCATAGGCGCGGGTACGTCGCGTACTGGCCGCGGAGCAGGGGCTACCGGGCGCTCAGGCAACTTAGGGGCTACGAGCTTGGCCTTGAGGCGTATAGGAGCTCCGGACGGTTGCTTGAGCTCCTTAACGGCCAGCTGGCCGTCCCTGAGGATCTGGAGCAAAGAGAAGGCATAGCTCTTCCAGTCCTCGAGAGCGTTCCCGGCGCTCTTCTCGAGCTCCTCCTGAAGCTGCTTGCGGTACGGCTCGAGCATGGCGAGGAGTTCCCGCTCAGTCGGCGGCTCCTTCACCTTCTCTATCTTCGTCTCAGTACGCACCGGAGGCCCGGCCTTGATCTGTGCTTTGAGGCTACGGTTCTCGGTCTTGAGTTCAGCGACGGTTTTCGCTTCCTTCTCCGCTTCTTCCGGAATGTCCTTGAGCTCAGCGAGAATCGCCTTCACTTTTGCGCTTGGCGGCGCGACCTTCTGCGTCCGGCCGGTTCCGCGCTTCGGCGGCTTTATCTTCACCTCCCCTATCGTGGTCTTGATTACCTCGTTCGAGATAGCCGGACCAAAGACATAGAACTCTCCCGGTTGAAGATCACGAAGGGAGAGCGACTCTTCCTTTGTGTTGAATCCGAGCTCGTCAGCAGAACGCTTCCGATCGATGTCGAGTGAGGCGCGGCCGATGATTTTATTGTTCAGTTCAGCGACGACATCCTTCGAGAGCTTTGAGGGGCGCTGCGTAGCGGCGACAAGGCAGTACCCGCGCTTGCGTCCGAGGGATGCCATGTCGATCACAGAGGAGAGCGCGATGGATTCGCCTTGACCCTTTTCAGGTGCGAACTTATGCGTCTCGTCGAGGATGACGAAGCAGTCGGTCCATAGCTCCTTCGGCATGTTGACCATTGCATCCATAAAGTTCTTCACGAACTGATGGCGGTCGCTGCCGAGCTCGTAGATGTCGATGATCGCATTCGCCTTCGTCTCGAGAAGGCGCTTTGCGAGGAGCGCGGCCGTGCGCGGGTCTGCCGCGGCATCGCCTCCCTCCTTCGCTATGTATACGAAGTCGTACTCGGTACGCAGGTTTCCGAACTCTCCCTCCGGATCGATGATGATGATCTGCTTCTTCCCGAACGTCTGCTCGATGAACCGGCGAAGCGTATAGGACTTCCCGCCTCCGGAGTTCGCTTGCACGAGGATACGGCTCTCGATGGCCTTATCGAGATCGAGTACCGCGTCCTTGCCGAGAGTTATTTTCATACGATGTTCTGGAGGTTAACGGGTGCATAGTCGCGTATCTCTGGAGCGAGATCCCGATGGAAGCTCGTGTCATATAGCTTCGCTATATCACCCTCGTACCGATGCGCGTTCCCGTGCATGTGGCCGTGGATGTTCAGGTCGAAGCGATCGCTTTTCGCCACAGGGATATGGGTGAAGATGAGGCGCTTTCCGAAATACTTGTTCACGAACGATTCGCATACGAAGTCGAAGCCGCGGTCGGTGTACCACGCATCGCTCTTGCCGTCATGGTTCCCGCGCACGAGGATCTTCTTCTTGAAGTTCTTCGCCGCGTCCATATACATCCGGATGCCGAGCTCATCCTGTCCGATGGCGAAGTCTCCGCAATGGATGAGGATATCGCCGGAGAGCTTGAAAATGCTATCGAGAATACGCGCCTCGAAATCTTCAGGGCGGTATCCCTTTTCCACGAGCATCTTGTGGTTGAAATGCGTATCGCTTATGGCGTAGATTTTCATGCGGTTTTTTGAGGTTCGTTTCCTCAGTCGGAAGCCGGACGAATCCGGCCCCCTGCTGAAGATGCGAGCTTACGCTGCGACCTCTTCGACGCCGAAGAACTCCTTCGCTTCGTCGAGAGTAGCGACTTCCTTCTCTTCGCCTTCCTTTACCGCGATGACCGCGACATCAGGAGTCTCAGTGAAGTGAGCCTCTGCCTCTTCGAGGGTACTAACCTTTTTGGAATCATCCATCGTAAGAATCGTTTAATTAATCATGCGCCCAATGAGTAGCAGGAGCGAGTCCTGCTACCGATGGAAGTATAACTAACCCCTTCCGCGCCCGAGGCGACGAGGACCGCCGCGAGGAGCATCGGACATCGCGTCCGCTGCGCTCTCTTCGACATCATCCCCGCCCTTTCCGTAAGCGTCGAACTCAGCATCGACTTTCGCCTTCTGTGCTGAGATACCCTTACGCACCTGCGTAACCTCGATCATCTCCTTGATGAACTCGCGGATCTGCTCTGCCTCTTCATCGTTGATGGAGCGGCCAGCGGCGAAGGTCATCTGGTTCCAGTTGATCTTTCCGGACTCCTTGTATTCGGAGCCGAAGGTCGTAACGACCGCGTTCGGACCCGGTTGCGTCTTGCGACAGTAGGTCATGTACGCATACATCGACGTACCGCGAAGATTCATCTGGTAGAACTCGCCCTCATAGAGGACGTACACGATGCGGTTGTCCTCGAGATCCGACTTCGGCTTTCCGGCCTTGGTAACGCCCGGATACTTCGCCTTCAGCTCGGCCGGAGTACCTTCGTCAACCTGAGCACCGGCACAGAAGAGCTTCACTACCTCATTGTCGTCATCGTAGACGGTCGAGCTCGTGTACGTCTCTGTGTCCTTGTCGAAATACTTGAGCTGCTTGCGCTGGAACGCGATGACGCCTTCGATGCCGTCGCCGAGCTCTTCACGCTCCCACACCTTCTTCGTGCCGGTCTTCTTGCCCTTGGCGTCGAGCACGTCTTCTTCGTCGCCGGTCTCCTTCTCAAGGTAGAACTCTCCGGCAGGAGTGATGACCTTGATGGTCTTATTGCGTCCTGTGCCAACCTCTTCAGTGATGTCCTGAGAGACGAGGCCGAGGCGCGGGAAACTCACAGAGGAGAAGCCCGGCTCGGTAGGGAACTGCTGCGCGAGTGCTGCAAGCGTCTCTTCGCTTGCGGCCTTCACGATTGCGGTTGTTTTCTTAGCTACCATATATTTATCGGTAATTTATCTTTTTAATTATCGTCAATTTCTTTCGAGAATGACTTCCGTCATTATACTTCCGTCAACGGGAAGGGGCAAACTAGCCGCGTGGGGATAACGCCCGCATGTTTATTTCGGCCGAAAGGCAGTCGAGCCGGTCCCGATGCTCCTCTAATTCCGGCGTAACTGAAGGCTCAAATGGCGTGAGGTAGTAGCGAGCAGTCGCCACGAGATCATCGCTCTCCTCGACTGTGCCGTATCGCTTGAACTTCCCGAGCGCGGGGAATACGTCGATCGCGCCGTCCTGCCCGCGAATGCGGTACATGATCGGCTTCATCCGGAAGCACATGAATCCGGCTTTCCAGAACATTCGCTTAATCTCGATATCGTCGTTGTTCATGATTCTTTCGGCGCTCATGCGTTAGGTGGTAATAAAAGCAGGACGGGCATTCGTACACGCGGAGGAATCCTGTATCTTTCGAGCGGATATTCCTGACGCGCTTCGCCTCCTTGAGGCTCTTGTATTGTTTTTTTCCGGAGCGGCACTCCTTCATAGCTTGCCCTCGCGGGCCGCAATGAGACTTGAATACTTGGTAAGAAACTCCACGAAGAGACGGCGCAACAAGACGCGCTGCTCCTTGTGGTTGATATGGAGCTTGCCGAGATGGACGACTGACTCGGGTCCGCACCAACACGTTATGCCGTCTTCGTGCTCCGGCTCGTAATGCACCTTGAGGAACTCTGCGTTGAACTGCCGGATGAGCTCCGACTCTTCAGCATCCGGTTGCCGCACGATAAGCGGGACGTGCTTCGCCTCCTTCTTTTTCTTAGGCGTGGGATTCGGCATAGGCTTTCATTTCTTTAACGGTCTTCTCGATACGCACCCCGAACTCGAGGACTTCGCGCATCGTGATTTTTACATAGAACGTCTGCGGCTTCACCGGCTCGATGAGCGCGATGGAGAAATCGCCGCGCTCGTAGGTGGGCAACCAGTGAATGCCGCAGGTGAACTTCTCCGGCGGGATCTTGTAGTTGAGCCACACGAGAAGGAGGTACATCTTCAGCTGACCGGTCGCGTCCGCTCGCGCTTGCGTCCATGCCGTCTTGCCGGTCTTCAGGTCGAAGAGCTTGAAGAGCTCGAGCGAAAGGTCGTCCGGCACGCCGACAATTTTGAGCTTCCCAAGCTTCGCCTCCATTTTGTGCTGAAGCATTCCGTAGCGCGGGAGCTTCGGGAGGAACTTCGGGTCGTCCTGAAAGCGCTTATCTATTTCGGAGCCGAACGTCATCTCCCTCGAGGTCTGGCGCTTGCCGAGAATGTAGCTCTCGAACCATTGCTCCTTATCCCAGTCGAACGATGAGATCGCCGACCAGCTGATAGCCCGCTTCGGATCTATCGTGTATTTAGGCATAGCGAAGCAAAGGCGACGACGCCGAGGAGCGAGAGTCCGATGCACCCGAGACACAGGAGGATGAAGCGGAATGTGCTCATGCTTTCTTAGCGCGGGGCTTGAGGCCGGACTTCCGCTTCATCGGGAAGCGCAGCTGCACCTTCTTCACCGGGAAGGGCTCGTTCGCTTTCTTGCAGCGCTTCACGAACTCACGCTCTGCGAAGTTCGGTTTCCCTATCGTGAGCATGATCTCGTAATTCTCTTTAGGACCGCCGTGGTATTTATAGGATTTGCGGGTAGCCCTGACGATATGATTCGGGGCGATATACTTCGTCGCCCTGACCGCATCGGTTCTCATAATCTGCTCGAGCACGTTCGTAATAGCACTCATCGGGGTAGTCATATTCGGAGTATGGGTTATTGACTACTGATGGTCAATATCATTATCCCCACAAGAGAACCCCGGATTAGTCCGGGGCCTTCGCTCTCTTGATAAGAAATCCTAGCGACCTATCGGGATCGAGGTGAGGATGCCGAAGTGCGTAACCCCGAGGAAATCCAGCACGGCCAACAGCGCTATCAGCACGAGCAAACCCACAATGAAATCCTTGAATGGCGGCTCTATCGGCACGCTCGGGCGGGCAATTACCCACGCGATGAATCCGAGAAAGGCGATGACAAGAAGAAGTGCTATGAACATTTTTTATAAATTATGGGTTCCTCCGAAGTGTGCGCATAACCTCATGAAGGGAGAGTGAGGACGTATACTTCAGTAGGAAAGGAGGTGCATCAATGAGGATTTGCACCAAATGCGGCTCCGTCTCTTCCGAGATGGAGTGCTGCGACCGGCGAACCGTGCCGCAGAGCTACTCTGCCCCGCCGCCTATGCGCCCTCAGGAGGACGTTCAGCGGCAGCTCTTCGCACACTTGCCCGAGCAGCGTAAGCCCGAGAGGAGGTGATCCCGTTCTCCCGCTATCAGCAAGTCTGGTAGCGGGTCTTTTTCATACCCCGAACGAGCTGAGATCGATGAGCGGGAACCGGCAGAATCCGCATATGCCGTTCTTCACATGCCACTTCCGACGGGCTTTGCAGCAGTCGCGGCAGATGATGAGACGGCGCTTTTTCATGGCGCGTTCTTGTGATTCTCAATGAACTCTTCCATCGCTTCGATCATCGTCTTACGTTCGGCCGAGGACATATAGAACATGCCGCCCTTCCCCTCGAACGGGAACACAAGGAGGGCGAAGCCATAGCCTTCCGGAAGGAGTTCGGACTTTATCTTGCGTCCGATTTTACGGAGCGCTTCTTCTGCCTTCTCGTCGCGGACGTAGAAGACTCCGCTCATACGTTCGTCGCGTTAGCTTGCCATTCGAGCTCCTCGTCACTGAGCTCCTTGTGGCGAACGAGATATCGCTCGATCTCGCTTTCCTTATAGTCAGCTATGGAGCGGTAGTTCCGGACGTACACCTCGTACTTCGGCTCATCCTTTCCGACGTTCGGACCGGCGATAGCGCGACCCCAGCACTTCACGATGACCCCGATCAGGTTGCCGTCTACGATAACGATGTCTCCGAATGTGTATTTCATAAGTGATTTTCTACGAAGTCCTGAAGGCAGATATTAATGGCTTCTCCCTTGTCGAGCTTCGATTCCCATTCCTTCGGGGTCTGGCTATCGAAGTCGGAATCGTAGCGCTGCTTGGCGCGGCGCTTGCCATTCACGGTCGGAACGTACTCGAGATAGTAGTAGCCTTCCGGATCTACCCGGACGCTCGTTACCTCGATAATGATGGAGATCTTTCTCATACCGGTTCCTTAGGAGCTCGTTCCGGATTCTGGTACACGTTCCCGATGACCTCCGGTCGACCGACTTCGCTCTCCTTGTTCTCGATATTGATAGGAGGACCGCTCCCTTCCTGCTCATACATGACGCCGAACTGCGCTCGTTGACGGTTGAAGCGGAGCACGCCGGTAACGGCCGCGAATCCTTGAGGCGTTTTTACGAGCATCCGCATGATGTCGCCCTCGTACATTTCGATGCCCTTCTTATCGTCGAGACCGGAATACTGGAGATAGACTTCATTCCCCAGCTTCGGATAGATGCCACAGAGATAGCCCGCGAGCATCGGGAGGTTCATGCCCGGACTCATGTCCTTCTTCACCGGGTCCCATACGCGCACTTTGATGAGGTGATCGTGCATATTACGGGATCTTGTGAAGCTCACGGCGCACGCCATTGATGAGCTCTGCTATCTTCTCAGCAAGCTCTGTGCCGAACGCGTCGCGCGTTGCGAGCTTCTCCTCGTAGTAGCCCGGATGCGTATCGGCCTCGTTCACCTCGAAAGCGAATGCTCCGTAGCGCATGATGCTCACGAAGAGATCCTTGCGAGGGCGAAGACCGCCCTGAAGATCCCCATAGCCGAGCGCGGTATAGACGAAAAGGATATCGAAATGCGTACCATTCTTATCCGTCCATCCGATGATGACCGCGTTCTCCGGAAGCTCCTCCGCGATGCCGCGGTACGTCTGCTGTCCGTTCTCTACCTCGCCGTATGAGTCGTAGTTCATGATTCTTTTTGTTTAATGGACTCCTCGGTAATACGGATAAGGTCTGCTGCCTTGAGCACTGGCTCATCTACCTTCTGCGAGATCATGAACTCGCCGAGGTTCGCAGCAAGCCGACGAATACCGGCTTCTCTGGCGGCCGCTCTTAAAGCGTTAAGCTCTTCTTGTACGTTCATATAAAGAGTAGTGCTTCCTCCTCGAATAAAGTCCGGCGAACATAATGCTTGTACGCCTCGCCGAGCGCGTAGAGAACGACGTTGCACATGCCATCCTTGCACGTCGCCTTGTGATGAATGGCGGCGGCCTTTATCGATGCGGCGATGATAGTGTCGTCCATAGCTATGCAGGTGCGTACACCTTCTCCTGCGCTTCTTTCTTCTGTGTGAACCAGCGCTTCACCATCTCGACCCCTTCGGAGAAGAGCGGCTTCTTATTCTTCACTCCCCGATCCTTCGCTTCAGGAAGCATCCCGAGCAACCGGAGCACGTTGATAGCACCGTCCCATTCACCCTCTTTCGCTCGCCATTCCTTTGTGAAATGCCATGCCCGGAACACAGCGATGAGCTCTACAAGGAAGATGAGCTCCGTATGCAGACGGCGTATTACCGGGTCGAGGTCTCCGAACAAGGCCACGAGCATGACTGCGAAGTATCCGACGAACGTAAAGAGCATGAGCGTATCGGCGCGTAGAGACTTCTTGATGCGCTCATCGCATTCGTCGCTCAGGCGGTCTATGTATTTAGAGATCCCGTCGAACGTCTGTGCGACCTTGGATGCGTCAGCGGCCTTCTTTAGATTTTCCATTTCGCTCATATCTTTTTCTTAGGTACTTTATTTGTGTATTTCTTCACGAGCTTGAGGTGTCCTTTGTACGCATCGGCCGCGAGGTTATAGCTCTGGCCGTCGATGTTCGATGCAGAACGCATCTCATACGGACAACAAACCCGCTTCGATTTTTTAGCCTTAAAGACCATCGTCTCGTACTTGCGGCCGTATCCGATTTCTTCGCCGTAGCCATCTGCGCCGCCAGTCTCCTTGATCCAGTCCATTTCTTCGGCATCGCCCTGAAGGTCGAGCTTCATGCCGCGGGACTGGCGATAGATCTTCCTGATGGCGCTGTCCGGCATATACTCTCCGACGGTCGAGATTATGTATCCGTTGACGTGCGTATTGAGACGGAACCGGCAATGCTGGCCGACGATGAGATGACCAGCGTGCGGCATCCACGTCTGCTTCTTTATCGGGAGAATGGTTTTCTTCATACCTATTTTCCGAAGACCTCATCCTGACACTTCTGGCACATACCGGAGATGCGGTACTCCTTTTCGGAGAGTGCGTCGCGGAACCCGCCGATAACATGCTCTGCATTCATCGCACAGTGTCCGGCTTCGACTCGGGCAGCTTCCTCGGGGAATATCTTTTTTGCGATGTCGTTCATACCTTCGGAGCATTATTTTTAAGCAAGTGATGCAAGAGATCTGCACGAGCGTCGGCCTCGGTCTTCGTCTCCCATTCGGAACCATCCAGCTGATACCACCACCAGCTGCCATTCGCATACCACGGGAGATCCGTATCGTAGTGCTTGAGAAGGTCGCCAAGCTCAGCGACGGTCCATGCCGGGAGCCATGTAGGGCGCGGATACTTCATGCGCGAAGTCTCGTAATCGCTCTGCATCGTCTCGTCCCATACATCAGTTCCTATCCACTTGAACATCGAAGGAGCCGTAACGCCGATATCGACGAGACCCTGAGCGAACTTCTTGGAGACGACTTGTTTCTTGATATCCATACTAGGAGTCAGTATTAGTACGAACGCCGTCATCCCATACCTTCCATCCGATATCGAAGTGCTCGGCCACGAAGATGAGCTTCTCCTTTCCGTAGTGCTGGTACGGAATCTCATCCATCTTCTTGAGGAGTTCGTCGTCGCCGGTGAGCCAGACCCACGCCTCCATGTGGTTTATGGACCGGTTCGCAGAGATGCCGCGGCAACCATTCGCCTTCTCCCACGCAAACGGCATGTAGTCGAGAACGGCCGCTTTGATGTTCTCGAGCGTCGCTTCCTTGAAGGTTTCTGCCCACTGTTCCTTCGTTACCTCGGGCTTCAGGAAGCTCTGCGCATTCTCGAAAGTGAGGAACTCGACGAGATCCCCGCGAGCCGCACCCGTGAAATCGCGGAAGTCTTCAGCGAGATACTTGATGCGCTCGATGATCTCTTCTTGTGTTCGGGTAGGGGTCATAGGCTAGTCGGAAAGATGGTTATGGCCGCTCGCCCTCGCTTCGTCGACTGACATCTCACGGCCACAGGAAGAACAGCGGCCGTCGCGTATGAGTACGTCGTAGTTGATTTCGTCCATATTAAAAGAGAACCGGGTTAACGGCGTGAAGGATCGCGGGAAGCGCGACGTAATGGAACGCGGCGAGCGCGATGATGGCGACCACGAGGTATACGATGCGGCGGTTCTCGCGGCGCATAGCTTCTGCTTCGCGGAGCTTCGAGAGGTCCGGAGCGAGGTACTTGCGATCGAAAGCGGTGATGGAATGGGTCATGGTTTTGCGGTTTAGTTATCGGGGTTTTTATCGGTGTGTATTTCTACATTCGTCATATTACTTCCGACCTTTTCTTCCGTCAAATACCTAAATGACGGAAGTGTGGATAACCTACCATGGGATATCCACAGCGTTGATGGGCTCCTCGACGGCCGCCTTCGCTTTGTCGTCGGCCATCCAGTGCGCCGTATTCTCCTTCTCCGTAACCCACTCGAGGTTCTCGACGCGGTTGTTCGTCTTCACTCGATCGATATGGTTCACATACGGCTTGCCGTCAGGGTTCGGATGGAATGCGATAGCGACGAGCTGATGTATGAAAAATCGCTTCCGGTCCCCGGCGTGCCGCAGATGCACATGATGGTAGCCGCGGTACATCATCGGCGTCTGCATGATCTTCTCCATGAGGTCGCGTGTCCGGCCTTGGCAGAACGCGATGGTCTTAGAGCAACTCTTCACTCGACCATGACTGCTCACTTGGTACTTTCCTTCGTAGCCGGGTATGTCGCGCCACTCCTCCATAGCTACCGTTCGTCGTCGAGTCTCTTGCGACGCTCAACGAGTGCTTTGAGCCACGGAGGACAGACGTGCGGATAGCCGGGCGTGTAGTAGGCGAGGCAGTCTTCGCAATGGATCATGTTCTCGTCCATAGGCTATGACTCCATATTCGGAAGGTCTTCTGGTGCGAACTGCTCCTCAAGATGACTGAGGGATGTTTGGAACTCAGGGAACCAGCGCATACGCTGCTGACCATCGATGAGCTTGCGACGCTTCACGAGCTTCAGCTTATTTCGGAGGATATCCGCGATCGTCATTTCTTCATACTTCTTCATAGAACCAAACTGACTAAGTGCTTGCTCGTAGACCATCTGTATCGTGATACCGTCTTCCTGCTTCTTCGTGTTGAAAGGATCATTGTGATACCACTCGACGATGCGGTCCTCATTCGGGTCCGAGATACGACGAGCTTCCTGCTGCCTCTGTGTTTCTGCCTCAGGGAACTCGTGAACGGTCTCGTTATCGACCACAAGGCGATGGTATGCCTCGGCGAAAAGTTGCTCGCGGTTCGCCTCGAGCCATGCGATGTCAGCTTGCTTGAAGATAACCTTCACCGGCAACCAGCGGCGGTTTCCGGTTTCATCCTTGAGGTACTCCTCTTGGTTCGTCGTCATCGCAAACGCACAGCGCCGCGGGTGATCGGTCGAGGTGCGAGCATACGGCTCGCGGAACTTATCGACGAGCATCGTGATGATGGCTTTCATCTTCTTCACTTCGGTACGGGAGAGCGTCTCACCCTCGGAGAACTCGACGATGAACTTCCCTTGGAACTGCATGAAGAAATCCTTCGAGTCCATGCTCATCGTGGTCTCGACATGGCCGTTCTTCCCGTTCGGGAGCGTGCCGAGAACGTTCAGCGAGGTCGACTTCTTCGCACCCTGCGGTCCCTCGAGCACGAGCACATAGTCGAACTTCGAGCCCGGGATGAGGACACGCTTCACGACGCCCTTGAGCCAGTTGCTTGCGACCGCGCGATGGTACTCATCGTCCGGAACGCCATATGCCTTCTCGAGCCAGCTATCGAGACGTGCCTCGCCGTCCCACTGGATAGAGCGGATATAGTCGATAGCTGAGTCGATGACGTTCTCCTTTGCGACGAGCGTTACCGCATCGAAGACCATCTCCTTTCCGACCTTCCGGAAGAAGTCGTACTTGATGCTGATGCTCGTCTGGATGATGACGACATCATTATCCTCGAACGAGCGCCATGCCTCATCCTCGAATACGTCGAACGTATTCTCGAACTTATCGAAGCGGAGCATATCCTTGAACTCCTCATCCTCTCGGAGAATACGAGCAATGTTCTCGGTGCATTGCGTAACCATCTTCTGTCCCTGCGCCCCTATCGTGTATAGAAAATCGATACCGGTCTCTTCCTTGATGCGCTCATCGTTGGTCTGGTACACCTCATCACAGGACTTTATAGCCGCGGTGAGCGAACGCTTGCGATAGTCCTCGCGCTCCTGCGTCTTCTTGCGAGAGCCAAGCGGGGAAGCGAGCCAGATTCGGAGCATTTGTGCTTCATCCTTACGGCTCCAGAATGCCAGATGCGAGAGGAGCGACGCGTCAGCGCGGGAGAGATCCCCCTCCTTGGCGTCGGCATTCCCGTCATAGAGCTTCTTGATATCCTCGCCGTTCTTGCTGGCGAACATGCGCTTGAGGAGCTCCTCATCGGTAAAGATCGTGGCAGTAGCCGGAGCTGCGAGCAGTTCCTTCTGTTCCACGACCTCCTTCTTCCACGGATACCCTATCCCTTTGAGGAGATCGAGGGCTTCCTTAGGAGCTATCGTCCGGATAGCCTTCGGTTTCCCGTGAAACGAGACCTCAGTGAACGTGAAATAGCGCCCGTCCGTGTACGCCTCGAAGGGAGAATGCCGGTTAGCCTCGAGCTTGAGGGGAGCGGAAAGGTGCAGATACAGATGGAGGCCGGTCCCTGATGGACTTATTTCCGTATAGGTATCCGCGCCCTTGATGAGCTTCTCTATAGCCTTTTTGTGCTCGCCGATGACCTTACCGTCCTCGAGGACATGATCGATGTCGATGCCGAGGAGCGTTCGGTCCGGCGTGAAGATGACGCCGATGCCTGAGAAGAACTCGGATGCGGCTTTAGCCTTCTCATACGTCGTCCATGTCGATTCGTCGGTCGCGCTCGCCATCTTGCCCGTTACGGAATATGGGATCTTCGTGGTCTTCGCGCCGCGCTTCTCCGCGACCCATACGACCCAGCGCTTCTCGCTGAAGATAGAGTGTTCGTTCATATACAAGCAACGCCGCCCCTGATGACCCGGCTCAATACCTGTAAAGGTACAAACGCGGCAGAGGCGACTGTGTTTAGATACGAACTCTTTATATCGAGCAGGGTCATAGCAGGAATAATAGCACCCATGAACCGACAATGAGGGAAGAAGGGAATGACGGAAGTGGGGATAAGTCTACCTTGCGAATTATTTTCTCGTGTTATAAAAACGTCCGGAAAAATGAAAGTGTTGTAATGCAGATTTTGGCAACCTGAGAGGCTATTTGCTCACCTCCGACGCCTTTTTTGAGAGGTATGCAATGAGGTGTGCTAGTGGTTTCTACGGCCTATTTACTATATATTAGTATACTTAGTATACCTAGTATACCTTTTACTATAGAGGGATATATAAATATAGGTAAAAGAGGGAGAGAGAAGAGGGGATAGGGGTATATATAGGCGGTAGGTGTGCAGGTATGCAAACAGCACCCTCATTTGTGGATTTCACCGCACAGGTACGCGACGAAATCGTTAGCATACCAAGGTGTGCAACTTGCACACCTTTTGGCTATGACGGAAGCAAAAAGACCCCTCTCGGGGTCTTTTTCTAAAAACTTGACACGATTTTTTTCCCCACTTTTTACCGGAAACTCATGATTTGCGAGAACGCAGCACGCTTTCCTGACCGTGAGAGCTGGTCGAAACGGAAGCTTTTCACGAAGCTTGCCCACTCTCCGGGCTTACTGAACGACGGCTTGAACGGCTTGTGAGCCCTCCGGAAGAGGCTTGCGAGCCAGCGGAACAAACGGGTAAGGAAGCGGATCATGGTTAGCGTCGGTTTACTGGTACTTCCTCAGTATAGTACCGAACGCCCGGGAGCTTGAGTCCGTCTTTCATTGCTGTGCGGATAGCTGACTCGTCCGGAACGAGGTATGCCCACGGGAGCTTCGTGTGATCGAGAACCTCAAACTTATGCTCGGTGCGGAATGCGATGGAGCCTGAGTCCGACTTCACCTTCTCAGCTGGTCCGTCTATCTCTCCCATCTTCCGGATGGCGGTCGGAGCGGAGATCTTCCCGGCTTGAACCTTCTCGGTAATCTTCGCAGCGGCCTCGTCTGCCTTCCTCTTCGCTATGGTTTGGTAGGCGGTGATGCCTTTGCGAAGGATGGATACCGCGGACTCGAGCATCGTTTCGGTCGGCTTCCAGCGAGCTCGCTCTCTCTTGAGGATGGCGTTCGCCGGGTCAGTGATGGTCTTCTTCTCTGCCTCAATAGCATCGAGGCGCTGGTTCACTACCGAGAGGAGCTCGGTCGCTTCCTTCATGGACTTCTCGTCCTTAATGGTTATCGACTCGGCTTTCGCCACTATCGGAGAGATCTCTTTCTCGACCTGAACGATTCTCTTGTCTGCTGGTACTGCGGTTTTAGGCATGTATTTATCGGTTATTCTTGTGTCCCTTAAGTATAATTGACGGAAGATATACCACAAGGCAGTTATACACACTTCCCTCATTTCCCTCATATAATGACGGATGCTATAGTTTCTCTATGTTAAACGCCGCGTCCGAAGGACAGAAGCGTCGATGGGCGAAAGTCTCCGCTGAGAAACGCTCTCAGCTTATGTCCGACGTGAATAAGAAGAAGTGGGCCAAAATACCTAAGACCAAGCGCAAGGCGCATTCGGCGATGATGACGGCCGCCCGTCTTAAGAAATCTCATGGCCGAAAGAGAACCGGAAAATAGGCCCCAGCAGTCGGAGATCTCCGAGGGGTTTCACGAACTCTATCGGAAGATGACCGACCCTGAGGAACAGGAGAAGGAAGTTATTAGAAAAAACCGAAAAGAATATGTCGCAGAGCAAACAGAAGACGCTGGTTTCTAACAAGAACAAGATCGCGGAACTCGCGGAGTCCATCTCTGTGTATTCGGATGTGATCCTTTCCGTCGAGGACTACGGGAAGACGCAAGCGCTCCGCGATAAGCTCGACTTCGTTCTTGTGAATCTTGAGCTCGAGGGACAGGAAGCGAAGATCAAGAGCATGACGAAAGTCCTCAATATCTATAAGAAAGCTAAGGCATCAAACGTATGAAGCTAACCGATGACGAGACACGCCAGCTACAGGAGCAGTCGAAGATAACCGCGTGGACGAAGTTCCTCGCTAACACGGCGAAGAACAATACGGTCCATATCCATAAAGGGCAGATATTCGCTCGTCAGCTTGGCGAGCTCGCGGATATCGTTGATCGCTCTCGTGTGAACTATGTCTCCGCGCTCTTCGATAAATACAACATCGAGCAAGCGAAGGTGAACGTCGAGACTGGCGAGCTCATGGATATCGTCCTCAAAAAGATATGATCCTCTCACCCGAAGCAGTAGCGAGTCTCAAGCGATCGAAGCACGGACAGGAGTTCGTCTCCGCTGTGCGTGGTGAGCTCCTTACGCTCGAGCTCGTATCCGGAATGCCGAAGCTCGAGGACCCGATGGCGATAGCCGCGGAGACGATAGGTCGTCAGCGTGCTATCGAACTTCTCAAGTCGATGCTCGAACCATTTCTTTTGAGTCCTGAAGAGAAGAAGGAAGAAGACGAGAAAGAGATATACTAATTTCAATGGCATCAACCGCCGCAAAAGCTGTAGCAAAGGAAGTATTGGAAACTATCGGTAAAGGCCGTAAGCCCAGCGTTACTAAAATTGCTGTTAAGCACGGTTATAAGCCATCTACGGCTAAGTCTGGACAGATTCAACAGACAAAAACCTATAAGAAAGAGCTCTCTCCTCTTGTGCAGAGACTCGAGGAAGAGCGCGATGCGATCGTTACTGCGCTTAAGACGAAGCGAAAGGGCGCGAAGTACCGCGATCTCATCGATGGACTCGACAAGATAACGAAGAATCTCCAGCTCCTTACCGGCGGTGCGACTGCGAACATCGCAATAGGCGTGAAGAAGATGAACGATGCCGAGCTCGAGAAGCTCGCTCAAGGCGATGGATAAAGTAACTCCGCAGGAAGCGCAGAAGGAACTAGCGAAGCGTGAGCTCGCGCGACGGCAGCTCAGCTGGTTCGTCAAATACAGCTTCGATGGCTATCGAGAGAACTGGCATCATAAGCTCATCTTCGACAAGCTCGAGGCCGTAGAGCGAGGTGAGATCAAGAAGCTCATGATCTTCGTGCCTCCTCGCCACGGTAAATCGGAAATCTCTTCCATTAACTTCCCTGCTTGGTTCTTCGGTCGCAACCCGAAGAAGTCCATCATCGCGTCCTCGTACAACAGCGATCTCGCCGTATCGTTCGGGCGCAAGGCTCGCAACATCGTCGATAGTCATGAATACAAGAATCTCTTCCCCGGCGTATCGCTCGCTGAAGACTCGAAGGCGGCCGGTCAGTGGAACATTTCGTACAAGAAGGATGGCGAGTGGCAAGCGGGAGGCGAGTATACGGCGGTCGGTATCGGTGGAGGTGCAACGGGTCGCGGCGCTGACATTTTCATAATCGACGACCCGGTGAAGGACAAGCAGGAGGCAGAGTCCGCGGTCATTCAGGAACGTAACATCGGATGGTATCGCTCTGTGGCTTCGACCCGTCTCACGCCGGGCGGCGCTATCGTCGTCATACAGACGCGCTGGCATGATAAGGATCTAGCTGGGCAGATTCTCGAGACCGAGGACGACTGGGACATAATCAGTCTTCCAGCTATCGCTGAGGTCGATGACGAGTACCGCAAGGCAGGAGAAGCTCTTTGGCCTGAACAGTATTCGCTCGAGATGCTCGAGGCGAAGAAGAAGGATCTCGGTACTGAGCTGTGGTCGTCGCTCTATCAGCAGACTCCGATCAACGAGGACTCGCAGGTTTTCACGAGAGCGATGTTCAAGAAGCGTTCGCTCGATGAGGTCATGCGCCTTAAGACGCGATGCTTCGTTACCATTGACCCGGCTCCGGGCAAGACAGAGAACGCGGACTTCATCGGTATCTGTATTAACTTCGTGGACGTTGAGGGCTTCTGGAACCTCATGGCGTACCGCATTAAGTTCGATGCGTATGAGCTCATCAAGATGTTCTTTAAGCTCAATAGCGACTACCACGTCGAGAAGTTCGGCATCGAGAAGGGTCTCTATAAGGACGTGCTCAAACCATTTCTCGACCGTGAGATGATCACACGCAATAAGTTCCTCAGCGTCGAGGAGCTCGATCACGAACAGAAGAATAAGCATCTTCGCATCAAGGGTCTGCAACCGAGATACGAAGCGGGCGCTATCTTTCACATCGATGGCTACTGTGCTGATCTCGAGGAAGAGCTCATTCGTTTCCCTAAGGCAGCGAAGGATGACGTGTCGGATGCGACCGCATACCAGAGCAAACTTGCTGAAGCTCCGGAAGGAAAGCGCGAAGAGCTCGAGGTCTTCCATCGTCGCCGTGAAGCGATATCCACAGTTAGGGATGACACTGGCCTCATGGATTAACCA
>ERZ1292632.1457-Hain-H43-01um-R2-1457-length-22784-cov-18_pt1 | contig 20878 bp, 26 predicted proteins | sample MGYA00564407_ERZ1292632 | MGnify/ENA primary metagenome ERZ1292632 (study PRJEB36523, sample SAMEA6512637) | groundwater metagenome | collected 2019-01-08 | study: AquaDiva: Metagenomics assemblies of 32 groundwater samples | reverse complement strand
GTATCGGCATACATTCAAGTAAAAAATGCATTTGACGTTCATCCGAATGGCTACGATTGGGCGCGAAACAATTTTGACGAGGCATACGAATGGGCGAGTGCGTATCCATACTCGAGTCTCGGCGATTATGTTGGAAATTTCGATCGGCCAATAGTGGATAAAGAATTCCTTTCATCGCTGTACAGTCCAAATGACTATCGCGAGTTCGCTCGAGACATGATTATTGGCCGAAACATACCTGACGACTTCGAATTGCACACCTCCGGTTCCTTCGAGTGAGGGACGCTTAGCGTCCCTCACTTCCATTTTCTTACGTTTTGTATATACTCCGCACAGACTCTAAACAAACGGAGGTGTGTATGGGCAAGAAAATCACGCTTGAACTCGATGCCGATGTAGTCGTACAAATCACCGAAAATCACGGAGGTTACGAGGCAGGCAAATGTCTCGCGTGCGGTACACACGGATGGCTGTGTGAATCACGATATGGTTTTCCATATGGATCAAAAAAGGGTATGGCGAACGAGGTACATCACAAACCACATTGTCCGATGAACACACATCTCAATGATGACGGCAGTCTGAAGGAGTAGAAACAGACGTGCAAAAGGCGGCAACTTGTGTGTCGCCTTTGTTTTTAGTGGGTGTTGGCGAACTGGGTGGCGGATGGGAGACCAGAGGCGGCGAAGAGACGGATGGTCTCGGCGGCTTTTTTTAGAACTTTTTTGAAAGTCGCCTCTTCAGATGGCTTCCACTTCCCTATCACTTGTTTAATTACTTTCTCTTCACCATGAACTTTTTTTGCCTGATTCTTTTTCCCAACTCCTGAAATGCCGATGCGGATGCGTGCGAAGTCTTGTGTTTTTATCGCGCGCATGACGCTCTCTACTCCCTTGTGTCCGCCGCTCCCGCGACCGAACACCATTTTGAGCGTACCTAGAGGTAAATCCAAGTCGTCATGAATAACTACAAGATTTTTCGCCGCTTTAGGCGTTTTAATAAACGCGCTAACGGCTTTGCCGGAAGCGTTCATCATCGTTTCCGGTAAAACGAGAGTCAGTTCCCCGCCTTTTGTTACCAATGCGTTCGCTTTTTTGTTGAAAACAAAGTCGTCAAAGCCTTCCTGCTTTGCCACGAGCTCCACGGCGCTCCTTCCGGCGTTGTGCCGCGTCTTTTCATACTCCTTCCCCGGGTTACCGAGACCAACGATTATTATTGTCATGCCTCAATCGTATCATACGAGCGAGTTGGTGAGCAAAAATGATAGTTAGACTTGGCCTAGCGGCCCGGAGCGCGATCATTTTTGCTTACCAACGAGCGAGAATGCTTGCATGTTACAAATGCACGAGTACAATGCTCGCATGTCTGACACTTGGAAGGGTTTGTTGAAAGACCTTTTCACATTGGCGCTCCTGATTGTCCTAGTGGTCATTCCGATCCGCACATTTGTAATCTCGCCGTTCGTAGTTGACGGCGATTCTATGCATCCGACGTTTGAAAATCTTGATTATCTCATAATTGACGAGCTGGTTTATAACTTCATAGCGCCGGCTCGCGGAGATGTTGTCGTTTTCCGCTATCCAAGGAACCCTTCCGTTTTTTATATAAAACGCATTATCGGACTTCCCGGAGAAACAGTTTCCATCAGTCATGGTGTCGTGACGATAATTACAGCCGACAGAAAAAAACTAGCGCTAACCGAGCCGTATATCGTGAATGAAGATGCGACCTATACCGACAATGTCTCTCTCAACCCGGGAGAGTACTTCGTGATGGGCGATAATCGCCCAAATAGTTCCGACAGCCGCATCTGGGGACTTCTACCGGAGAAGAATATAGTCGGACGCGTTGACCTGCGGTTATTGCCAATACCAAAAAGCTCTTTTTTCCCTGGCGACGCTTCATACACGTTTGCGAATTCAAGTACGACAACGGCAATATGACGCGCGACACGATTCCTGCGGAAGAACTTTTGAATAAAACGCACGCCGTAGGACAGTACTTCGGATTTACTCCGCTCGCTTCCATTACCACCTCCGCCAACAGGCGGAGCGGCGGAAAAGCAGGTTACCCCGATGCGGTCGCCGCTCTCGCTCTTGATTCTGTCGCAGAAACAGTAGCGGGCTTCTTGAGACGATGCCAGAACAACGCATACGCGCCGACTCCAAGACAGCCGTTATTTATCTGGCATACGAATATTGCTCCAGGCCGTCCCGCACCGAAAAAGGCCGTCATACAATTTCATGCGCTCGGCACCGACCGCGCAATCGCGGACGCCGTTGTTATCCGCGCCCTCACGGCTTTAACGCGTGATTTATTCCATGAGGAACCATGTGTGCGCATAAATTCAATGGGCGATAAAGAGACTCGCGCGCGATACGCGCGCGAGCTTAGTGCCTTCTTTAAAAAACACGCGGAGACGCTTCCAGAAGAATGCGTCACTCGCGCCAAAGAGGATACGCTACTCGCCGCAGAGCTCGCCATCTCGCGCGAGTGTACGGAGGACCTTCCGTCACCGACAGAACATCTCTCGGATGCAAGCCGGAAACGTTTTGAAGACCTTCTTGAATATCTTGAGATGACGGAGACTCCGTACGAACTCGCGCGGCATCTAATCAGCCGCGGAAACGTTTGGAACGACATGTGTTTTGAAATTACTGTTGGCGGGCACCGTGTGGCGTGGGGTTCGCACTATAACGACCTCGCTCGCCATTTCTTTCCATCGCCGCCGTTCAGCGCGACCGGCGCCGTATTTCAAATAGCGAGTAGCGGAAGTGTCGTAAAAAAGAATTCCCCTTCGCGGTTGCGTTTCTCATTTGTCCACATTGGCGACGAGGCGAAACGGCTCTCAATTAAACTCGCCGAGGACTTCCGCAAAACTCGCGTTTCTCTGGCACAGGACATCGGCGTTGAGTCTTTGACCGAACAGATTCACCTAGCCGAACGCCGCAACAGTCCCTACCTGCTCATCATGGGGCGCAAGGAGGCTCTTGAAAATTCCGTCATTCTGCGCAATCGTCAGACACAGGAGCAGACTATACTCCCGCTCCTTGGCCTCGCCGAACGCCTGAAGTCGTTCGCATAGACTTTCAGAGAAGAAAGGAGTATAAGGACCAAGGGTATTTTGTTGATGTTCTACCGTTACTATCGGAGGGCAACATGACTGAATTTGACCGAAAACAGGTAATTGTTGAAGTTTTATTGGAAGTCGTCAAAGGTCTTTGTGCAATATGTCCGCAAGCAGGATTCGTCGGTTACTCTCTCGGGAAACTCGCCGATCGTTTGACCAAACGAGCCGAGGAGCTCACCCAAGAAATGCATCGGCTTGCGCGATGATGGTGCACTCATCAGTACGAACATTTGTGAACGCCCGCGACCAGCGGGCGTTGTTTTTTATTTTTTGCGTGCACCTTATTTCACGCTATAGCGTAAATTAAGGTACACGAGAATATCCCTATCTTTGTCGACCGTCAGAAATAGGGAGATTCCATATTCCAGACAAACGTGGACAATTAAGTATCAGATGTGCTAGAGTCCTTTCACAATGACAGCTGGAACACGAGTGGAGGTGAAGCGCGGGAAGAACGAGAGCGCAACCGCGCTTATTCGCCGATTCACTAGGAGGGCGCAGGGGTTAGGTCTCGTGAGAGAAATGCGCGACCGCCGATACTTTAAACGTACGAAATCCAAGAATGTCGGCCTTAGGCGCGCTCTTATTTCTAAAGTCCGCCGCGAGACGTACAACGAGCTCGTGAAGCTCGGTAAGATAGACCCGGCCGCAAAGAAGGTTCGTAAGGGAGGCAGGCGCTAAAGGAATGGCGGGTGTTTCAATACAGAACCTCACGCGGCACCGGACGGCATCGCGTGCTGTTTTTTCTAAAATTGCAGACGAGGTGCTCCCCGGCTGGGATATCTCACTGGCTTTCGTAGGCGCAACGAGAGCGCGCGCATTAAACAAAAAACTTCGTGGTAAAAATTATGTCCCGAATGTTCTCTCTTATGCTGTCGGAAATAAAAGTGCAGAAATTATTATTTGTCCGGCTGTCGCAACCAAGCAGGCTCCCTCCTACAATCTACAACCTACAACCTACAACCTTCTTCTCTTTATCCACGCCGTATTGCACATAAAAGGATGGGCACATAGTGATAAGATGGATAAATGCGAACGAAGACTTTTGGAGCGCTATGAAAAGACGCATAGCAACAGGAATAGACATCGGCACGTATCAGGTAAAGATGGTCGTCGTTGAAGAGCTGTACGACAAACAAAACGGGCGGCAACTGCGCATCCTCGGCACGGGCCTAGCCGAGTCCAAGGGTCTGCGTCACGGATACATAGTCAATAAAGAAGAGGTGTCGGCGAGCATTCTTAAAGCGAAAAAGGAGGCCGAGTCCGTCGCGCGCGTGCCTCTGCGCTCCGGTTTTTTAGCCGTAGGCGGTATTTCTCTTGACGAAGCGCGCGCGACCGGCTCTACCGTCATCTCGCGCGCAGACCAGGAGATAACCGCATTAGATATTGAAAAAGCAGGGAAAATGGCGCGCGAAGTGGCGGCTCCGGGATTTATCAATAGACATGTCCTTCATAGCATCCCGCTTGAATACCGCGTTGACAGCAATAAGGTACTTGGCGACCCGCTCGGGATGAAAGGAGTCCGTCTGGAAGTTGACTACCTCTTCGTCACTTGTCTCGCACAGCATGAAGAAGCTCTCGCTCAAGCGGTTGAAGATTCTGACATTGAAGTCATTGACCAGATGGCATCGCCTCTCGCCGGCTCCTACGTGCTCCTTGAAGGCGACCAAAAAATGAAAGGGTGCGTTCTCGCGAATATAGGCGCTGAAACAATTTCTATCGTTGTTTACGATGAAGGAATTCCAATATCCGTAAAAGTATTCCCGATGGGCTCCAGCCACATCACCGATGATATCGCTCTCGGCCTGCGCGTCTCTCTTGAAGAAGCGGAGCGGGTGAAAGTTGGACGGCTCTCCGGAGCGATGTACCCGCGAAAAAAAGTTGATTCTCTAATCGCGAATCGGCTTGAAGCTATGTTCGCTCTGATTGACAAACATCTTAAATCGCTCGGGCGGCGGGGTCCCCTGCCAGCCGGCATCATCATTTCCGGCGGAGGGGCCGGGGCCGGTTCCATCAGCGACATCGCGAGAGGGTCATTGAAGCTTCCTTCGCGGCTCGCGGAGTTTCGCCTCTCGGCCGATACGAAGATTCGCGATGCGACATGGGCAGTCGCATACGGCCTCGCGCTCTGGGGACTCACCGGCGACACGAACGTGCCGAAACGCGGACTTGGTACCACCATCAGTAAATTTTTTGAACAATTCTTGCCTTAAATAATGAGTTTTATTCGCAGGTTGTCAATATTTGCATATTATCAGCGTCTGGTATGATAGCGAGCACGTAACTTTTCACATAATTTTATTGATATGTCCAAACGCGTTGAACCAGAGGTAGAGACGTTCGCCCGTATTCGCGTCGTTGGAGTCGGCGGCTCCGGCTGTAACGCGATTAATCACATGATAGATTCCAAGGTCCGCGGAGTTGAGTTCGTCGCGGTGAATTCCGACACGCAGGACCTCCATCGCGCACTTTCTAAACGCAAGATTCACATCGGCAAGAACTTGACCAGAGGACTCGGCACAGGAATGAATCCCGACCTTGGGAAGCGCGCCGCCGAAGAGACACGCCAGCAGATTCAAGAAACCTTGCAGGGGTCTGATATGGTGTTCATCACCTGCGGGATGGGAGGCGGGACAGGTACCGGAGCTTCAGCAGTCGTCGCCAAAATTGCAAAAGAGGTCGGCGCGCTTGTTATCGCAATCGTTACTAAACCGTTCTCGTTTGAAGGCGCACAACGCAAGGATATCGCGGAGCGCGGTCTCTCTGAACTTAAAAAAGAGGTGGACGCGTTTATCGTCATACCGAACGACAAACTACTCACCGTAGTTGAAAAAAATCTCTCGCTCAAGCAGGCGTTCGCGCTCTGCGATGAAGTCCTGCGAGAAGCGGTAGAAGGCGTGTCCGACATCATCCGCACTCCCGGCGACATTAATACCGACTTCAACGATATCAAGGCCGTTATGGAGGGCGCGGGTCCCACTCTTATGGGCATCGGCGTCGCCGAAGGCGACGAACGCGCGAAGGAGGCGGCACAGCGCGCGGTCAACTCCCCTCTTCTGGATATCTCCATTTCAGGCGCCAAGGGAGTTCTCTGGGTCGTCGCCCATTCAGACGACCTCGGTATCATGGAGGTGCATGAGGCGTCTAAAATTATCAGCGAATCAGTGGATAAGAACGCCAAGATTATCTGGGGCGTGATGAAGGACAATAAGCTTAAGAAAGGCCAAGTGCGTATTATCGTCATTGCCACAGGATTTCCCGAGAGTCTCGCGCACTCTTCGCACTCCGGCATTGAGCGGTCGCTATTCTCTATGTCCGTGCCTGCAGAGAAGCGCGACGAGGAACGCGGACGAATCTATCATGATGTCCTGAAGCGCGATGATAGGACGGAAAACAAAGCCGAAAAAGAAAAAACAGAGTCGCCGGCAGTTACAAAAGAAGAGCCTATCGTAACCGCTGTGCCTCACAAGAGAGAAACGGCTGTTTCTGCTCCCGAAGATGATGAGACATGGGGCGCCATTCCTGCGTTTCTCCGAAGACACAAGAAATAGTTTGTAAGTGATAGTGAGTAGGTTGTAGTAGAATGCGTATATGTTTGATTTGATAATTATCGGTGGCGGGCCGGCGGGAGTAGCCGCCGGCGTGTATGCAGCGCGCAAGCAATTAAAAACAGTTTTAATAACAGAAGAAATCGGCGGACAGTCTGTCGTATCAGACGGCATTGAGAATTGGATTGGCTCGCCAAAGATTCACGGCCAAGAACTCGCCAAATCGTTCGCCACTCATCTTGATGCAGTGAAGAGTGACATCGTTGAACTTGTCTTGCACGAGCGGGTGGAGTCGCTGTCAAAGACCGACGGTGGGTTTTTAACGAAAACGAAAACAGGAAAAGAATTTACCGCAAAAGCAGTTTTAATAGCCACGGGTGCCGGTAGGCGCAAGTTGGATATCCTAGGCGCCGACAAGTTTGAAAACAAAGGCGTTACGTACTGCGCTTCCTGCGACGGTCCGCTATTTAGCGGAATGGACGTCGCCGTTATAGGAGGCGGTAATGCCGGCTTTGAAACTGCCCTTCAACTTCTCGCATATGCAAAATCTGTGACACTCATACATCGCCACGCAGAATTCAAAGCTGACCCGATAACAGTAGAGAAAGCACGGGCGCATCCAAATATGCGCATCCTCGCGCACGCCGAGCCGACTGAAATATTGGGAGATAAATTCGTAAGCGGTTTGAAATATACTGATAAAGATTCTGGGGAGATAAAAGAGCTGGCAGTTTCCGGTGTCTTCGTAGAAGCAGGAGTTATCCCGAATACCGGATTTGTAGAAGGACTAGTTGAATTTGACGCTATAAAGAGGGTAAAGGTTGACCCGCGTAATCAGCGAACGAATCTTGATGGAATTTGGGCCGCCGGCGATTGCACAGACGAGCTATACCATCAGAACAATATCGCTGCAGGCGACGGAGTAAAAGCACTTGAGGATATTTATCTCTGGATCAAGAAACAATAAAATCTTGCGGTGTATTCTTGAAATAGCTCGAACGGAATTCGCTCCTCGTCCCGCTTCGCGGGACTCGGATGAATCGGGCGGGCAAAATGAATTAAAAAGCCGAGAGCATTAACAATTTCAAGTTTTTAATTGAGTTAAGTATAACTCAATTCAGTTAATTTTTCAATTTTAACTATTGAAAAATTAACTGGCTTTGGCGGCAAATTCTCGCTCTTTGAATTATGAAAAAGAAACGCCGCGCGTTAACAACGCGCGGCGGGCGATAAAGACCTATTCCTTAGTCTTTTTCTGTGCTCGCGGGAAAATCTTGAGAAGATCAAAGAGGGCGTCTATCTTAGCTCTGCCAACCTTCTTTGATGTGACAGATTCGCGGCCGGCAAGGATTTCAGTTGTAACTTCTTCGAGTATCTCCAGAGTTACCTCGACATCCCTACCCGTGAACTTACGTTCCCCTGGCAGAATACGAACGACATTCACAACTTCTCCGCAGTACGAGTTGTTACTGCCAGGAGTAACCACCATCTGGCGAACCTGAAATTGATTTGGATCTCGTTCTAGCTCCTCAAACAATTGAGCGAACACTGATGGCGAAACCTTAAGCTTCAAAATAGCCATACTGTCCTCCTGCAGGCTAAGCCTGCCTGGAAACTTCGGGGCGGAATTGCCTCGAATGAACCAATATTATAATATTCTATTTTATAGATTATGTCAATAGTAAACGTAACAACAAAAAATCAGCATCCCTGCTGTTTCTAATCTTAAAAAATTGATGAAAAAATTTCTTTTGCCCTTATTAATAAAAACATTTCTTTTTCGCCAAAAATCCCATACAAACTAGCCGCCGAGCGAAGCGAGGCGGACAGCTCGCATTTGCAATTTCCTTTCTGGCGGTGTATTTTGAAAATAGCTCGAACGGAATTTCCTCGTCCGCGATTGCTTCGCAATCGGGACTCGGAACGAACGGGGGGGCAAAAATGAGCGGCTCCGCCGCGCACACTGACAATTTCAAGTTTTTCTTTGGCGGCAAATTCTCGCAGAAAAAAGAACAGGCCTCGCGAGGTAAACTCACAAGGCCTGGGATGGCATCAGCGCGGAATCGCCGACAGAATGACACAGTTTTTGTAGTACTGGTCAGCCATACCCACATCATCCGCCGGAATGTTGCCATGACTCGAGAGAATACGACGCTTCGTCATCTTCGATTCGGCGTCGAGACGATCGCCTCGACGCACCGTGACGATGAACCAAATAGCTGTCGTCACCACGAGTGCGACGAGACCAGTGGACCAGGAGCTAAAAACCCAGCCTGCGATGCCGATGGCGAGCAGTACGAGCGGCGCAAATGCGAAGTTGTACCGCATCGCCGTGGTCATGTACCCGTGTTTGACCGTTTGCCATTCGCGAAGCTCATCTTCGTTGAAGCGAAGCACGCGCTGGCGGGGCCAGGGCTGTCCAGATTTCTCGCACTTGACCATGAGATACTCAACTGGTCTGCCGTCTTCTTCACGGGTCTCTACCCATTTCTCGCGCTGGTCTTCGAATCGCTGACGTTTTTCGACTGCCATTTGAACACGCGCAAATCCGTACATGGATGGCTCCTTTCAAAGGACTGTTTGATTCCACCTGGACATCATGTCCAAGTCTAGCTTCAATGTATCATATTATACCTAATGCGTCAAGGAGCGACACTTGGCCGCTTCTTGGAAAAAATCTTATGAAAAAATTTCTTTTGCCCTTATTAATAAAAACATTTCTTTTTCGCCAAAAATCCCATACAAACTAGCCGCCGAGCGAAGCGAGGCGGACAGCTCGCATTTGCAATTTCCTTTCTGGCGGAGGGGGGGAGATTCGAACTCCCGGTGCCTTGCGGCACGGTGGTTTTCGAAACCACTGCACTAGACCTCTATGCGACCCCTCCTTTTTGTAAAGAAGAAAATACTTATAAACCTTCTCCAGATGCTTTTCATTTGACGAGCCAATCAAATCGAAATAGCGACGAATATCCTCCTTGCGTCTCAAAAATACCCTAAATTTTGTCTTTTGGGTAGGGTGGAGTCCAAAGAATTCAAGCGACTCCTTGAAGAAAGAAAGTAGCGGTAATGATTGATTTGCAAAAGCTATTCCGAGATTCTTATACACTTTCTGACCATAATGGTGAGTATCTAGATACACGCATCCGTCTGTATCAAATAAGCCGCGTATAAAAGCCTTACGATACAGAGGCTTCTTTCGAATCCAATCGGGTATATGTAGCCCTAATGTGATTTTGTTTCCTTGTGGTATACCTTGGCTTACAAAAAAACGGCAAACTGATTTTGATGAAACAACTATCTCACAGGCCTTTTTATCGCATCTGTTACTTAGACTTACCTGGACTTTGAAAAGGTCTTCAATAAGTGTTTTTACAAAAAGAGCATGTTGAAAATCAGTCTCCGAATTGGTAACTACAGACGTTTGATAGAGTCCAACATGCCCGTCTCCCATCAAAATACCTATGAGTTCTGCCAAGCGAGCAGAATGTCTAGGAATAGTGACCGACTTAAGGACTTTGAACCCAGTTTTATTTTTGATGTGTGTCCGAATCGAGTTAAGACCTCCGCGACGACGACCGTCTAGAGTCCCTGGATTACCATGTAACGCATTACGCGCGATACCTCCTTTTCTTCCAATAATTCTCAAACGATTAACATCCATTTTGAAACCATATCATATTCGAGCACTATGATATCAACAGCTCTAGCTGTCACTAATTTGTTTCGCGATCAAGAGTGGTGTACTCTTTTCAGTACGGCCCTATCGTCTAACGGTTAGGACGAGAGCTTTTCAAGCTCTAAACCCGGGTTCGACTCCCGGTAGGGTCATCGGTCAGTTTTGTGTTATAGTTTTCCAGCGCGCGGTTAGCTCAGTTGGTAGAGCGCCTCCTTGACGTGGATGAGGTCGTAGGTTCGATCCCTACACCGCGCACCATGCGACCAAAAAGATTCAGTAAACATATTCAGAAAAAGGATGCGAGGGGTAAGGTCTATATCTACGGCAAGCACTCTCTCATGGAGGCACTTCGGAATACTCCGCGAGTTATTCGTAAAGTGTTTCTCGCGCCCGACCTGCGCCTGACCGGCCATAGCGATACTGAACTGCGCGTTTTATTGGAGAAAAATAACATTCCCGTCTCCCCTCTCGCTCACGGTAAGGGTAAGGAACTTGTTGGTAGAGATACCGCGCATCAAGGAGTTATCGCTATAATAGACCCGTCTGCTCTGCTTATATCGTTTGATACTTTTTTAGACACTTTGGATACTAAAACTAACCCATCGGTCGCGATTTTAGGCGAAGTTCAGGACCCGCACAATGTCGGAGCGATCATTCGCTCTGCCGCGGCATTTGGCTTATCTGCAGTTCTAGTTCCCGAACATAATCAGGCCGGTGTTACAGGAGCTGTTGTTAAGGCATCTGCCGGAATGGTATTCCGAATTCCTCTCGTTTCTATCGGCAATGTAAACAACACGCTAAAGATACTGAAAGAAAAAGGTTTCTGGATCTACGGTCTGGCGATGAAAGGTTCCACGACTCTCGGTTCTGAAATATTTGATGCCCCGACCGCATTTGTCATAGGCAACGAAGGCGCGGGAATTCGCGAGAAAACGCTCACTGCCTGTGATGTAACGCTCAAAGTCCCGATGCATTCCAGGACCGAGTCGCTCAACGCAGCGGTCTCTGCCGCGGTTGTATTCTACGAATGGTCGCGCAAGCACCCAGAAGCGCTATGACAAATGACAAACACATAGTGTCAGAATCTTGGAACGACTACGAACTTTTAGATTCCGGCGACAATATGAAGCTGGAGCGATTCGGCGAGATAATCGTGGCGCGGCCAGAGACGCAAGCGCTTTGGCGCAAACTTCGTCCAGAACTCTGGAACAGTGCACACGCAGTTTTTGAATTTAAGAACAATAAGGGTTCGTGGGATATGAAGAAACCAGTACCAGAGTCGTGGGAATTAAAGTGGAATGATGCGCGATTTCTCGCTCGACTCACGGGATTCAAACACACCGGCATTTTCCCAGAGCAAGCTCCGAATTGGGAGTGGCTTTCAGAACGATGTCGGGACGTCGTACGTCCCACATCTGATGTAGGACGTACCACGTCCTACATTCCGCAGGTACTGAATCTCTTTGGATACACGGGCATCGCATCTCTTGTTTCTGCACAAGCGGGCGCATTCGTAACGCACGTTGACGCGTCCAAACAATCTCTGGACTGGGCACATGAGAACGCGAAGTTGTCAGAGGTTGGGGAGGATAAAATCCGCTGGATACTGGACGATGTACTCACATTCGTTAAGCGCGAAGCGCGCAGAGGAGCGAAATATGACGGGATAATTTTGGACCCGCCCGCGTTCGGCAGAGGAGCTAAAGGTGAGGTGTGGAAGATTGAAGAAGATTTTCAGACGCTTCTTGAATCACTCAAGGAATTGCTTTCAGACAAGTCAGGCTCTTTCTTTTTACTAAACGGCTACGCTGCTGGCTACGCCAGTTGTGCATTCGCGCAAGCAGTCGAGAGTGTATTTGGAAATGTGGATGGAGAATCCGGAGAATTTCATATTAAAGAATCGACTGGTGAGCGAATCATTCCATCCGGCATCTATGTGCGCTTTGTGCGCTAAACAGGTACACTGGAAAAATGCACGAACACAAAAAAATCGCAGTACTCTACCACGGCGGTTGCCCAGACGGCTTCGGTGGTGCCTACGCCGCATGGAAGAAATTCGGCGACACTGCGGAATATATCCCGCTGAAACATGGTAGGCCAGCGCCAGAAAATCTTGATGATAAAGATTTATATTTTATTGATTTTTGTTATCCACAGGCGATTATGGACCAATTGGAGAAAACTGCGAGGTCAGTGGCAGTGCTTGACCACCATGACGGCGCACGGGAAATCGCAACTAAATTCCTTGGAGTTTTTGACACAAACCATTCTGGCGCGACAATCGCATGGAGTTATTTTCATCCTAATACTCCTGTTCCAACACTCTTAAAATATGTCGAGGACGGAGACTTATATCGATTCAACTTACCGAACTCTCGAGAGGTTCTTGCATACGTGTACACTCTTACAGATTCTTTCGCATCTTTTGATATAAAAAACGTAGAAAAGTGGAATACGTTCATTACGGAACTAGAGGACCACGCTGAACTTAAACGTGTCATAGAAACTGGAAAATTATTCTCTCAACATCATGAGCATGTTGTTCTTCACGGTATTCATCACGCTGAAATAGTTAATTTTGAAGGATACGAATGTTATCTGACTGGTGCTTCTGGTGAGTTCACTAGCGACACTGGGAATCGACTTGCTCGTCTTAAGCCACCTATTGCGATTATTGTTTCTGCAGATGCAGAAGGTTTACGCGTATCATTGCGTAGCGACGGGAGTATCAACGTTGCATCAATTGCGCAGAAGTACGGAGGGAACGGACATCCTGCAGCTGCAGGATTTGAAATACAGTTTGGAAACCCTATCCCATGGACCGTAATTACAAAAGATGAAAATTCTAGCCATTGAGACGTCGTGCGACGAAACGGCGATAGCGATACTGGAGTGCAAAGGCGACAAACAGAGCGCTAAATTCAAGGTACTAGGCAACGCACTTATTTCGCAGATAGAGATACATAAAGAATACGGGGGAGTGTTCCCTGCTCTCGCGAAGCGCGAGCATGCTAAAAATCTCGTGCCGATTCTAGAAGCGGCGCTTGAAGAAGCCGAATTACTGCACGAAGATACGCAGGTGATACAGGAAGAAACACGCGCCAAAATTTCTGAAATTTTGGCGCGCGAGCCCGGACTTACTGAAATGTTTTTTGAATTCGTTTCAGAATGTGAGACTCCAGAGATAGACGCTATCGCTGTAACAGCCGGCCCTGGTCTAGAACCGGCGCTATGGGTCGGGATAAATTTTGCCAAGGCGCTCTCTCTAATTTGGAGTAAATCCCTCGTCGCTGTGAATCATATGGAAGGCCACATCTTGTCGGCACTTGCAAAAGAGGTGCTAAACGACCCAATAAATACGCCACCGATTTCTACAAGGTTGAACCTTGTAATTTCTGATGTGAAAATGCCGGTGCTCGCATTGCTCATATCTGGCGGGCATACGGAGCTGGTGCTGATGAAAGAATGGCTCCAGTATGAACTTATCGGTCAGACGCGCGACGATGCTGTAGGCGAAGCGTTTGATAAAGTCGCGCGAATGCTCAACCTCCCCTACCCCGGCGGTTCTCACATTTCTGCTCTCGCAGAAATTGCGCGGAAAAACGCTGACGATACGCAGATAGCCGCAGAAAAAATTCCGCGTGATTCTGCGTCCGTTCTGCGTTCTTCTGCGCTACGACTGCCGAGGCCGATGATAGACTCGGGAACGTGCGACTTCTCTTTTGCGGGACTGAAGACCGCCGTGCTCTATCTTCTTAAAAAACAGGACATCCTTATGAATGGACGACCGTCCGTAGATAGGGAGATTCTCAATCGGCAGATTGCGCACGAATTTGAAAACGCCGTTACTGATGTGCTATGGAAGAAAACTGCACAGGCTCTCTCTGAGACCGGAGCGCGAACACTCGTCATCGGCGGCGGCGTCTCGGCTAATACGCACATTCGCCGAGTATTCAAAGAAAAGATGGTCTCCGAATTTCCAGATTCCAGCCTCCAGATTCCAGCCTCCAATTTATCGACCGATAACGCCATTATGATAGCCCTCGCCGGCTTCTACCGCGCAGTGCAAAAAGAATTCTCCACCGACTTCAAAGCTAACGGCAATCTTTCGCTCGCAAAAAGTGCTTGATTTGCTATATTTTATAGGCAATGCCTGAGAAATTCTTAAAACCCTACGACCCCTCTGAAACAGAGTCACGGACTTATGACACATGGGAAAAGAGCGGTCTATTTAACCCTGATGAATGTGTTAAGCAGGGTGTAACTTCTGCTGATGCACCGGCGTACTCCATCGTACTCCCTCCCCCAAATGTTACGGGACGTCTCCATATGGGCCACGCGCTCATGCTCGCGATTGAAGATGTGTTCATCCGATACAAGCGCATGCGCGGATTCCGTACGCTCTGGGTTCCCGGCACAGACCACGCCGCTATCGCGACACAGTCAGTAGTTGAAAAGCAGATTAAGAAAGATGAGAACAAAAATAGGCATGACCTTGGGCGCGAAGAGTTACTGAAGCGCATTAACGTATTTGCTCTGGAGAGCCATGACACCATCGTGAACCAAGTAAAAACTATGGGCGCTTCGCTTGATTGGTCACGCGAAGCATTCACGCTGGACGAATCAAGAAACAAAGCAGTCAATACTGTCTTTAATAAAATGTATGACTCCGGGCTCATCTATCGCGGTCATCGCATCGTTAACTGGGACCCTAAGGGCCAGACCACGATTTCTGATGACGAAGTCGTCTATGAGGAACGGACTGCAAAGTTTTATACGTTTCGTTATTCTAAAGACTTCCCTATCCCAGTAGCGACAACACGACCGGAAACAAAGGTTGGCGACGTCGCAGTCGCCGTGCATCCTGATGATGCCAGATACAAAGAGTTTGTTGGAAAAGAATACGACGCTGTTTTCTGCGATGTGCCAATACATATAAAAATAGTTGCGGATAAAGAAGTTGACCCTGAGTTCGGCACGGGTGCCGTCGGTGTTACGCCGGCGCATAGCCAGACTGACTGGGACATCGCCGATAGGCATGGACTATCGCACGAAGTAATCATAATTAACGAGTTCGCTAAGATGACCGTAGATGGTCGTATTAAAGATAAGAAGACGACTGAAGCGCGCGAGATTGTAGTCGAATGGCTCAAGACCGAAGGACTTTTAGAAAAAGAAGAAGACATCACTCAAAATGTCGCGACAGCAGAACGAACTGGAGGAATTATTGAACCTCTGCCGAAACTGCAGTGGTTTATTGATGTAAATAAAAAGATTGAAGGTCGTGGTAAGACGTTGAAAGAACTTGTGATTGAGGCAGTTCGCTCCAAGCAGATTAAAATTATTCCAGAATACTTTGAAAAAACATATTTTCATTGGGTTGAGAATCTGCGCGACTGGTGCATTAGTAGGCAGATTTGGTATGGTCATCGCGTCCCAGTCTGGTACCGAGGCGAAGAGATTGCCGTAGGCGAAGCTCCTGATGGAGAGGGTTGGATGCAGGATGAAGACACTCTCGATACTTGGTTCTCATCCGGCATTTGGACATTTTCAACACTCGGATGGCCTAATGAAACGGAAGACTTTAAGAACTACCATCCTACTGATTTACTGGAGACCGGTTACGACATCCTGCCCTTCTGGGTTATGCGAATGATACTTATGACTGAATTTACGCTTGGCACAATTCCATTCAAGACTGTCTATCTTCATGGAATGGTCCGTGATGCGAAAGGGCGAAAGATGAGTAAGTCGCTCGGGAACAACATGGACCCGCTCGATGTAACGGCGAAGTTCGGAGCGGATGCGGCACGTATGGCTCTTGTGGTCGGCAATACTCCGGGCACAGATATGCGCATCAGCGAGGATAAGGTGAAGGGATACAAACATTTCGCGAACAAGCTCTGGAACATTGCTAGATTTATATTAGAAAACACAGAAAATACGCCAAAAAATCATGTAGGACGTGGTACGTCCTACATGATTGAAGGTGATCTGAAAATATTATACGAACATGATGTTTTAGTGAAAGACGTGACGGCGGATATTGAAGAATTTCGTATTTATATGGCCGCAGAGAAGCTTTATCACTATGCTTGGCACGAACTAGCGGACAAAATAATTGAGGAATCAAAACCTATCTTTGCCGGCGAAGACGCAGGCGCGCGCGCTTCGCGCGCGCAACTTCTTCTAACTTTGCTTGACCACACTTTGCGTATTCTGCACCCCTTCATGCCGTTTATTACAGAGGAAATTTACCAATCAATGCCGACGAAAGATTCTGAATTCCTGATGGTAGCGAAGTGGCCGGCGGAGCCGGTGGTTCAGAAAAAGGATGTTGAATCGGCCTAGCGGCCTGAGCGCTTCCTTTTTCTGAACTGCTAGCGAACGCCTGCTACAATACTGATATGACTGCAACCACGCTCGGCTACGCGTTTCTCGGCGGGCTTATGCCGTCCTTCATCTGGCTTTACTTTCTCTTAAAGGAAGACGCGAGCCATCCGGAACCTAAAAAGCTTATCCTGCTCACATTCATAGCGGGCATGGCGGCCGTTCCGCTCGCGCTTCCTCTAGAACAATACGCCAAGAATCATCTTACGGGAGACCTTTCAGTCTTTACGGCGTGGGCGCTCGCTGAAGAGTTCCTAAAATATGCTATGGCCGCAATATTTATTCTATGGCGCAATGCGGTTGATGAAGCTCCCGACTATGTGATTTATATGGTTACAGCGGCGCTCGGATTTGCGGCGGCGGAGAATGTGCTGTTTCTCATTGACCCCGTCTCCGGCGGATATTTCGCTACCAGTTTTTTCACAGGCGATGTGCGCTTCCTCGGGTCAACTCTGCTTCATGTCGTTGCCTCTTCGGCAATCGGTTTTTCACTGGCATTCTCGTTTGCATATCGCCCGAGCCGCCGCATAGTGGCGGCGGCTCTAGGACTTATCCTCGCCGTCGCATTGCATACCGCCTTTAACATGCTTATTATTAGCCAAGACACTTCAACTACGCTTGCCGCGTTTTCACTCGTGTGGACGGTTGTTGTTATTTTCTTCGCGGCGTTTGAGGTGTTAAAATACTTTCAGTACCGTAACCTTCAATAATAAATATATGATGCACATGAACAAGAAGCCTTCGTTTTTTGAACGTCTCTCCGGCGCATATTCGTCCGGCGACTCTTTTGATGCGTTTGACGAAGAACTTCCCGTTACAACAATACCCGAACGAAAGGAGCCACGCGCTCGCGCCGGCGAGCTCGCCACCCGCCCTGCGCCTCTTGATGAAGGACTCCCGTCTACCGGAAACGAGGGGCAACTCCCCGTAGATGTTAATCAGACCGCCAGCGACATCGTCATTCGCGCTTTTGTAGCCGGCGTGCGCCCGGATGAACTTAACATTTCTATAAGCCGCGACATGGTTGAGATTAAAGGTTCCAGAATGGAACGCGAACAAGTTAACGGTCCCGATTATTTTACGCGCGAACTCTTTTGGGGTTCGTTCGCGCGCGCGATTATGCTCCCTCAAGAGGTTGATGTCGAAGCGACGTCTGCGAGTTCTAAAGACGGCTTATTGACAATCATTCTGCCCAAACTGGACAAGGCGAAACAAACAAAATTGCGCGTCAAAGCCGGTTAAACAAAAACAAGGTTCAACCTTGTAACAAGGTTGAACCTTGTTTTTGTTATTTAAGAGTTATTGTTTCTACCGCCGCCGGATTTGTCATCCATTCTTTCTTTACAGAATCATACCGCTGTCAACGATGAACTATGTTGGTCCGCCTCCTCATTCGCCAGATATGCTCCCGGGATGTGCCATACGGAATGATAAACTTGTCAAAGGCGAATCCCGCGAGCATCGCGAATGCCGAAAGATGCCGCTCTCGCGCATGAATCCACGAAAGGATATTTTGAAACATACGGGTGCTTGGGCCCGGAAGTGCGCCGGGGACCTCTGCTTCTTCAGAGCAGCGCTCTAACTAACTGAGCTACCCAAGCAATACAAAGTAATATATCACATTTATATTCTTGCTTGCACTCCTTCAATGAGACCCAAAAGATGGTGAAATTTCGCCGTATCGTATACGGCAACTTGAAGAGTGCCGTACGGCAGACGATTGTATGGGCGTTTCCCCTTACTTGCTAAACTTACCATATTCGTTGTTTTATGGAAACGCGAATGCGGCATTTCTGTAATTTTCATCCAATATCTGCACGCATTTTCTTCATTGATATGCGGATATAGACGCATAGTAAGATGTATCTCATCAGTAGAGACTTCGAGTACCTCCAGCAAAAAACGCAAAAAAGTTCTGACCATCGCAGGATCAGCATTTACAAAACTGATTGTATGGCTCATTCGTTCCTTGCCATCTCGAATATGCAGGCGTTTATACCCTTCTGCCCAATACAGGACAGTTCCTATTATCAACAAATCATTTTTAGTTAAAGTTGGAATTTTTCCTTTCGCTGATGCGCGTGCCTCACGCGCACGTTGTTCGGCTTTATGCGTTTGCATCCTATTGCGTTTTATCAACGCGGCACTCCCGAGACGAGTTCGCGATGCGAGACGCTCCTGTGCCTTGCCTGAAAGCACGAGATTTTTAAACCAACCGGATAATGTTGATTTGGAAATTTTAAGTGTTCTCTGAATTTCGTTATAACTATGCCCGGCAAGCCGCAATCGAAAAGCTGCATCTCGTACTGTATTCATATACACATTATAGCCTCACTGGTACGAACTAATAACTGCCTCTTGGTGGATAACTTGATTATTTATTCTGAAATGAATTGATCAGCTTTTGAATGTCAGCGGAAGACGGCAGATTAAAGAGGCCGGAAGCCGTTGCGCCTGGAGTAGCTGAGAACTTCGCGACGAGCGGTTGCAGATATTGCTGATAGAGATAAAACGGCGCGATAAGTATGACGAGCCAGAATACGACCGTTATTATCGTACCAAACAGTTGGTGTCGCCTCATTGCGCGCAGGAGCCTGTGGTTATCCTTCGCCAGCGCGTGTATCTCTTCCATCTCTCGTTTCAGTTCTTGATCCATATATCTTTTCAGTATATCAAGCTTTTGTGCCCCCTGCCAGAATCGAACTGACATCTACCCCTTAGGACGGGGCTGTTCTATCCATTGAACTAAGAGGGCCGAACGTTATGCGGTAATGCCAAGAGAAGAGACTAGCCTCTCTTTGTCAAAACCGATAATCATTTCAGCTTGCCATGAAGGATTTGAAGGGTCACCGACAAGTATAACTGGCACTCCCATTTGTCCTGACTTCTGAATCATCTCTTGGCGTTTCTCCAGGTCGCTCGCGACATTAAACTCTGTATAGCCGATACCCTTTTCCTTTAAAAAATCTTTAGTCATCTGGCAGAAGTGGCATGTCGGCGTGCTGTAAATGGTGATATTTTTGTCCATATTTTAAATGTTATCGGTTTAGTATACCATAACTAAGATAGCGGAATTGGTTTAGTGGTAGAACAGTTGCTTCCCAAGCAACGGGCGGGAGTTCGATTCTCCCATTCCGCACCATAATCAGAACTCGTCTAGAACCAGCTGAGAATTTTCTGCCACCATGACAGCTCCGGAGTCGTGGTCGCCGGAGTAGGCGGCACAACTACGATAACCTCTTCTCCTGGGCGTGCAACTCCGAACGCTGTACGGATTGCCGCATCCTGCCCGCGTGCGGTATTCAGGGCCGCCAAGTCACGTTCCAGATTCCGCTTGCGCTCCTCAATCTGCCCATATTGCCTTTCTACATTATGCGCTTCGTCCACGGCCACTCTCGCCTTCCCTGCCAGACCCCAGATAAGTGACGATAGCCAAAATGTAATGAGCAAAAGAATGCTCACTATAATTCCCTGTCTCAGTTCCTTCGCGCGCATTATTTTAGTATACCAATTACTCTGAAGAAGACTGCACCATCTTCATGAAAACTTCTTCAGGGATATTGACTTTGCCGGTGCCTCTTTCCAGCATCTTCTTCTTTCCGCGCTTCTGCTTATCCAGTAGTTTATTTTTACGAGAAACATCGCCACCGTAGAGATAGCCGGTAACATCCTTGCGCATCGCCGAGAGCGTTCGTGAAGAAACTATTCTGCCATCGACTTTCGCTTGAATTTTTGTATTGAAGAGTTGTTTCGGTAAAATTGAGTGCAACTTCTCCACCATCTTTTCTGCTTCTTCTACTACTCTTCTGCGCGCGATTACGCGCGCGAATGCCGGTACGGGCTCTTCGGCGACAAGCACATCAAGTCTCGCAACATCTGCTAACCGTTCCGGAAGAATCTCGTACGAGAGCGAAGCATAGCCTGAAGAAATGTTTTTTAATTTATCAAAAAATCCGCGCATAAGCTCCCGGAGCGGCATCTCTACAATCATTTCAATACGCCCGTCCAGATGAGTCTCTGTCGCGAGCGTGTTCGCCTCATGTTCATACAACAATTGAACAAGGGTGTTCAGAGAATCCGGCGGGGTGATTATAATGACTTTCGCCCACGGCTCTTCTATTTTTTCTATATCGC
>ERZ1292632.1648-Hain-H43-01um-R2-1648-length-20886-cov-22_pt1 | contig 20886 bp, 31 predicted proteins | sample MGYA00564407_ERZ1292632 | MGnify/ENA primary metagenome ERZ1292632 (study PRJEB36523, sample SAMEA6512637) | groundwater metagenome | collected 2019-01-08 | study: AquaDiva: Metagenomics assemblies of 32 groundwater samples | reverse complement strand
CCTGCGAGTATTGTTCCATCCAAACCTCGTGCGCTTGTTCGGGAGTCGTCATGGCCGTAGCCCCAAGCGCAGACGAACGAACTGAGAGAGTGTACGTCGCTCCGCGTCTGCCTGCTTTTCCAGAAGCGTGCGCTCCTCTTTCGTGATGCAGAATCGAATGATTGCTGTGCGCCGTTCTTTTGTGCGTTCTCTCATGGTGCGTACTTATCCATAAATTGCCAAAGTCTGTCAAGGGAAATCTCAAGTTATTTTGCGCCGTGTTTTCAATCACTTACCTTTTCGCTGTGCAAAAGTTTGGAACTTTGCGTGCTATACTCCTGTTTGTGACAGCGTAAGGGGTAGTGCAATTCAAGAACACACGCCTTAGATTCTGACTTCAAGGGATTACCTCTTTGTCTCTCGCTCGAAGTACAGCAATGATTTGGTCGGTCAATTTCTCAAGCTCTGCCGCGTACTGATTTCCGCGCTCCGCGTCGAACTCTTCCGCCATCCAATGCAGGCGTATTCTTTCTCGCGCTTCGTCCAGGCGCTTGATTTCTTCGTCTAGTTGGGATTTGCTATGCACCAGAATCTCCCGCATGTTTAATCTTAAAATACTTATGGCAGTAGCGGCAGCAAGCGCGGTCATGGTCCTTATATCCGAAGGCATGGGGATGCGGTGCATATCCTAGTCCCTTTTTACCGCATGAGGGGCACTTAACGCGGCCCGTGTGAAGCTGTGTAGTCACTGTGCCCATCGAACCATCGCTATCGAGCATACTTTTGTCCTCGCGCAATCCTGATAAACAGGCCGGATGATTACGGGATGCGGCGTCTTGCATGGCTCGCAGACAGGTGGTGGTACGCGCGCGACGAGCAGCAGGTAGAGCCAGAGGGTAATCATAGGTCAATGCTCACAATCTGCAATTCGACCTTATCCAGCTTTCTTTCTAGGGCGTCTCGCTTCTTTTCCCACCGAGAAAATTGCTTTGTGACGCGGCTGTACTCGCGCTCCAATCGGTCAAACTTCTTCTGCAATTCTTTACGTTTGCTCATTTTTCCTCCAATCCCCTGAGGGCATTCTGTTCGTCGCGCTGGATAATTTCATCTACACAGTCGCGAGCTGCCTGCATCGCTGTTGAGCTTGGCTTGGTCATTATCGTAAACCTCCAACCATTTCCCGCGCAGTCAGAGCGCGTAACCACGACTGATGGCCGAACTTCCCATCCTCGAAACGATAGTAGTAATACCCATCCGGTTCTGGGGCGACGCGCTTGATTTTGTGGAACCTACCCGTATCAACGCGATAGTCGGGGTCCCTCGGATTGCGACGTTCGGGATTGTGGTCTAGCTCCATGACAACCTGCCCCACTGAAAATAGTGGCTTGCTCATTCGATGTCCTCCCACGTTTGCAGCGCGTCCATAAGCGCAATTAGGTTCTCCGGCGTGCGATAGCAAAGGTAGTTCTTAGCAGCATCCCGCAGCGGGCGCACAGAGTCGGAGATTTCGTTTGCTACGCGACGACGCTCTTTAGTCTCAAAGATGCTGTCGTCGTGCTCAACCAACTTCTCGGCAATCTCCACAGCGCGTTTCATCGGCTTCATGGTCACTCCTTCCGTGCGCGGGCGAGGGCTTCTCTCAATTTGCATGGGAGACATTTGCGCAGCTACTTCCAAGCCCTACATTGGCAGCGAATATCCGCACACTTGCCAAGACACTTGTGTTGCCATCGCGGATGCTGACACTTGGTACAGAGCGCGTTTCGCAAACTGCGGCGAATACCAACGCGCCTTTCACGCTGCTGCCATGTTTCACGTGCCATCTGTCCCTCGCCCTTGCGCGTTGCCGCGCTACGCTTCCCTGACAAAATTCTCGACCTCGCTAAAACGGTCTGCCACCAATGCCAATGTTTCGCGGTGTCGGGATTGTTCTTTAGTGGCCGACTTCATTGCATTTCGGTCAACAATTCCTTCAATGGCTTGGCGGACAAGCGCGGCGAGGACAGCAGGTTCCAATGCGTCTAGTTCCCATGATTCATCCCCAAACTCAGCGATATAGGCTTTGGCGCGGGAATCCGCAATCTTCGCTGGATTAGCCGGAGGCTCATATTGTTCTACCTGTTCCATGTTTAGGGCCAAGCGTTCAAACTCAAGTTGGTTGCCTATGAATAGCGCAATTCTATCCTGAATATCGCGGCTCATGTCTTTGCCACTAGGGTCATGGTCGCCGAAGTGGAATACAACGGGGGTCTGCTTTTGGCGACGATAACCAAGCATTCGCTGTGCCGCGCTCCACATTTCGGATTGACTAGTGTAGCCCCGGCATGAGAACAATGGAACGTCTAATTCTTGGCACACGCGCTCGAAGACTCCTACAAGGGCATCCTTCTCAATCCAAACTTCCGGACGGTATTTCTGTGTGGCCCAAAGGTCAATGTTGAACTGTTTCGCGCAGGTGTCTATTATGTCATTTGGGGTGTCCCAATGAGAAAGGCTTCGCAATTCGCGTGTCCGGTCAACAATGGCGTCCCAATCAATCAAGCCAGCGAGTCGCGCATCGTTCATGATAGAACCGAGATTCTTGTAGGACTTTTGAGTATTTGGCACGATGTCTCGGCTCACAAACTGGTAGTACAATTGTCGGAGAGTGAGGTCAAAGCCCTGGGCTTGATATTCTGCGATGATAGCGTTCGCGGTTTCAATCAAGGACAGAGTGACGGGCCGGAAATTGAACTCTTGATATTTAATCTTCGCCATTTCTCACCTTTCCGCGTGTAGGCTACGCTCCCTCTCCGCCCGTAGCGCCGGGCGATGCGCGGTCTAGTCCGTCTTGCGTTTCGCGCCAAGCCTGCCACGCGCCAAAAGAAGCAATCAACTTGCGTTGCATTGTCTGGAACCTCGCGCACTACTAAGAGCACTTGCGCGGCCAAACGAATTTATCGCGCATCCCATTTAGAATGAGTACAGGCTATTCGCGCGCCCCAAAAAGTAGGACAATTCGCGTCCATCCAAAAGTACGTAAATTGTCCTGTCTGTAACTCAGTGAAACCGCGCGCCATAAAGTGCAAGCTAAACACCTCATGGACAAAATATGTGTGTCACCCATACCCCACGTTTAATTGCCTCTCCCGCGCAATTAGAGAAGATTCCAGCGCATAGTGCCTTTTTGTTACCTTCCTACTCACCGTGCCTGTTCGCGCGCCTCAAGCACTCCTAGCGTCAACGCGCGGTAGTGACTCATTTTGACTGAGCGAGGCTCTTGACGCTGGCCGGAATCGTGCCATACTTGCTGCATGAGGCGCTCAAGCAAGCTGCCAAAAGACGTGAACCAAAGAGCCGCAGAGATCGTGCGGCTGTCAACAGAAGAGCCGAAAGCACCGAACGAACGCTCCACAATCTCTCAATATCTCTCTAAAATCGGGCGCAAGGGCGGACTAAAAGGCGGCAATGCGCGAGCTGGCAGATTGAGTCCCAAAGAACGCCGTAGGATTGCTAAGAGGGCCGCAAAGGCAAGATGGCACAACACTTAGGAGAAAGTAAGGCGAAAGCAAAAACTTATACCTTTTTGCGCAACTTTTCTCTTGACTTCTACGTCTAACCATCTGTAACATCGCTGTGCATTGATGCCCACCGAACAACCAGCCTGCCCATAGAAGCAGGGACGGTGTCGGTTATTGAAACCCCAGGGGGCGCGACTCAAAATTGAGCCGTGCCCCCTGTACCTCTTTTAATAGCCAAACACACAAAGTTATCGGAGGACAAAGGTGAGCACCGCTCCAGTCACCGCATGCACTACAATTTCTGCCGGATTCACAAGACGCTGCGAGTCACGCCCGCAATGGAAGCAGGGATCACCGACCACGCTTGGACTGTTGAAGAAATCGCTGGCTTGCTTGAAACCTACCCCCTCGATTAGCCATCTAATCAAATCTGCGGTATGCTGGGCGATTGAACACAGCCCGCTTGACTCGCAGCAAGGTCTGTACTAGTCTCACCCAGCCGACCGAATGAATCACATGTCTATTGGGGTTCTGACTACCAAGAGGTAAAAATGACGCACTATCCGCTGCTGTTCACACTCAGGGACGCAGTGTCTGGCAACGGTTTCCTCGCCGGAGTCACGTTGTCGGGCAGGGCTCTCGTCGTCAGAGAGAACGATGGCAAGTGGTGGGTCTATGGTGTGCGGCCCGCGGCCATCGCTGCAAGCGGCGAGACACCACAAGAGGCTTGCTACAATTTCCGGAATCAGTACAAGACGCTGCTCTTCGATTTTGCCGAAGAAGCTTCAAGTTTTGGCTCATTCAAGGGGGAAGTGGAGAGGTTCTATTCTGAACCAGACGATGATGAAGAAGCGCGATGGGTAGCTGCCTTGCAAGCGATCCGCTCTCAGCAAACCGTCGTCGAAGAACCGCTGAAGAGTCTACCTAGAGAGACTCCCGAAAATCGGCCCGCTTCGATATCGGTCATCGCGTTGCATGAAATGCAGCGATACACTGCCGCAGATAATGTTCCAGATACTTTTTCGCTGCCACAAGCAGCGTAGCGCATGTCCACAGACCGTCCGCTTACTGATGTTAACGACTTGGCCCTCGTCAACTCTGAGCAAGAGGGTTGACCCGCACTGTCCGCACACATAATCAGTGTCGCCTTGGCCGATTGCAAACGGGCCGCTAGCAATTCTCTCCACCGTCAGCGTTCCCGCGCGTACCACCAGTGCTTCTCCATTCGTTCGCGCGCAACAAACCCCTTGACAGCCATGCTACACTTCCGCGCATGGGAAAGCCTGCCAATGCGCCTGTGGCCTATTCCAGTGATTCCGTGCCACCGCCCAGACCAAAGAGAAAGCCAGGCCAGCGCGTACCAGCAGCGCTTAAAACAGTAGTCCTTGCTAAGGGTCTCATCGGAGACTCCAACGCCCAGATTGCAAGGGATTTGTCTATGTCTGATAATACTGTCGCTAAAATACTGAATGGAGAAGAGATAGCGTCACTGCGCGAGCAGGGGAGAAGCGGAATTGCCGGAATGATTCCGCAAAGCGTGCAAGTCTTCCAATATCACCTAGATAGGAACGATAAGGAAGTCGCGCATCATGTACTAAAGGGGATTGGTGTACTCGCGCCAGACCAGCAGGTGAACGTTGGCGTGTTCGCGCAGGGAGCCAGCGTTGATATTGCAGGACTTATCGGACTAGCGGACGATTTGCAGGCGAATTGCGCGCCAATTGCCGGCCAATCAGAAGCCAAGCCTGTAGAGAATGACAGCGTACTAGTGCAAGAAGATGCACACAAACCCGACGAATAGTACTACCAGTAGCCTCTAGACAGTAAAGCACTTACGCGCTAGTTAACATATAATACCATATCAGACGCGTTGCAAGCCTGACACAATCCATCTAGCAGTCACATGACCCTCCCCCGGGGAGCACCCTGCCACCGTCGCCGCTGCTAGTGCGAGGCACCACGCACGATACAGAATATTTTTTGGAAATTAGCCCTTGACAGGGACACCTTATCGTGGTATCCAGACTTAGGACACCATGAAAGTATATAGATGCGAACGGTGCGGGTATGAATGGGGGACGCGGAAGCCGGAGAAACCGCGAAGATGTGCGGGGAAGGAGTGCAGGAGCCCGTATTGGGATGTAGCGCGGGGGACGATTATTTTGAAGAAGCCGCTGCAAGTTGAGAAGCACGAGAAAGCGGCGGAAATTGTAGCAAAGGCCTATGCGGTAGAGCACGACCCACGGTGTCCATGCGCGGTGTGCCAGAAGCGGCGAGCACGGGGATGATGTTCCCCAAAGCCAAGTGGAGGAAACGATGAAGAAGCTACTTTTGGTGGTGGTCGCGGTTACGCTGTTGGCGAGTTCGGCTGGAGCGCAGGCCAAGAAGCGCAGGGTGGCGGACAAGAAGTTCTGGATTGCAACGGTGGTCATTGTCGCTGCTTCGGCGCTGGATATTGAATCTACCCAGCGCGCGCTTAAAAGGTGCCCTAGCTGCACAGAGGCTAACTCTTTGCTGTTTGGCAAGCGTCCCACACGCGGGCGGATGTATGGTGTGCTGATGCCCATTACCGCGCTGGAAATCTGGGGCATGTGGTGGGTGAAGAAGGACGACGACAAGAACGGTACAAAGGCTTGGCTGGTCGTGCCTATTCTGCATATCGGAGCGCATGGCGGGGCCGCGTGGTACAACTACGTGAAGGATACACCGAGAACCTGTCCGGCACAGGGAGCCGGTTGCGCGAGTCCATGACTGACACCGAAGAGATGAAGCGCGAGCGCGAAGCCTACGTGCCGCTGGATATTGTGACTTGTGGCGCGTGCGGACGGGTGTTTATGGTGCGGCGCGGCAAGGAAGATGGGAAGTGCGTGTGTGGTGCGGAGGCCAAGAATGACAATTAGCTTCCTACTCTACCTGCTGCTGTTCGCGCCGGACGCCGTAAAAGGCCCCACCTGCCAGCCGATGTGCGTTTGGGGCCAGCCCTGCCAACCGTGCAGCACTGAAATCGTCAGGCCGCAGCATACCAATGTTGGCGGTAAGAACAAGACTATTTCTTCTCGTCTATGGGGTCAATTCTAGGCGGGATTTTCAGCAGGTCAACCGTGTGAAAATGTCCGCAAGCAGCCTTCGTATAGCCCCAAACCTTGAATCCCGCCGCCCGCGCCCTTCCGGTGAAGAACACATCCTCTGAAGTAGTCAATTCGTAGTTCTCGCTGTATTCGTACTGGAACCACGGGTAGGGCATGGCTTCTAGCACGCGACGCCGAATAGCGATAGCTCCCGTTCCACCGGATTGAAGTTCCTGATAGGCTACCGCATCGTCCAAATCCCATTCGCCCTTTGTGCCATATTGGCTGACCGGCTTCCAGCACAGGAAGGATTGGCCCTTTTTGTTGTCCCACATCATCATCACAGGAATGATGATGTCTTTGTCTGGCCCCGCGTTCACAATCATGTCCAGAAGATTGTCGGGAGGAGCCATGTCGTTGTCCACCATCAACAGCCACTCCGCGTTCGTTCCCAGAAACATTTTACCGGCTACGTTTCTCGCGGCGGGTGCGGGACAGAAATTGTGCGCGGGGCACACCGAAAAGTCATACCCGTGCTTCTTGTAGTACTCGATGGGCGAAGTCTGGAGCCAAAGAAAGAGTTCGTAGTTCAGCCAACCCCACCTCTCGTAAGTCATTAAAGGCGTGACTATAATGTGTTTGGGATTTATCTTTTTTTCTTCGCTCACGCGGCATTCTCTCTTTCCCAGCGGCTTTGAATCACAGGTAGAAATGGCTTCAGGATTTGCGCCCCCCGTTCGAAATTGAACGGGTTGAAGACTCTCTCATAGCCGCGCACATCATCTCTCACGGAATAGTGCCAGTACATCGCATTAGGTTCTAGTCCAACCGTCAGCCCATGCGCCCATGCCTTCATGTCGAAATAGGTTTCCTCTCCTCCGAAACCGTCGTACCAGTCTCCATATCCGCCCAGACTTTCCCAATCTTTGCGGTGAATGGCCCACGCTCCGTGAGGTGCGGCTTTGCAGGGATAGGGTTTCCAACTCTGCGGAACTATGGCATAGTCCCCGCGCATCGTTTCCGTGTTCAAAGGTGAGTAGTGGAAATATCTCGGCCCACCAAGAAACGTCTGGTAGCTCGTATGCACCACGTCATACTTCCGCAACGCATGGGCTACCAACTCGAACCAGCGGGGGCCGGGAATTACATGGTCATCCATGAAGGCTAGAATGCTTCCTGTCGCCATTACCGCCGCACAGTTTCGAGCGACAGGCGGAGGCAGGGCTTCCTCTGTCTCTCCCAGAAGCATCCCCGCGTTCTTCATGTTCAATAAAGGCTCGTCCGCTTCCCTGCCATTGGTGAATATACAGTATTCCGAAGCAAATCCCGTGGCGCGAAGCTGAGATTCACAGGCATGGACGGTCGCCCACACTCCCAACGTAGGGCCGCGGTTCCCCATGCAGATGGAAAAGGATTCACTCAACGCGGAATCCTTGCTTGCGCGATATCCTGCCCGATGCAGAACATGGTGAGTCCGCGCCCGTAGGGTAGAACCACGGAAGGCCAATTACAGACTGCGGAAATTTCAGTATGACATTTGTCTTCCTTGTTCAAACTATCGTGCAAGAGCACAAAGGCAATGGGTGAGAGTTTGGGAATGAGTTCTTTCGCTTCCCTTGCGCGAGCAAACTCACCACCACTATCCAGAAACGCGATGTCCACGCTATTGTCTGGCAAAAGAAAAATCATGTCCTCTCCGGGTCTAAATTGGGCATCGCCCATCCTTGCGTTGTGCAAATCTGAATCACAGGTATGCAGAACGCCCTTCTTGTTCTTTCTCAATGCAACACGGATGGCGTGGGAGGTATGTCCGTGATAGCAGCCTGTCTCGATTACAAGATTTGGCTTCATCAATCGAATCAGCCCGCAAATAAATTCAGCCACCTCTACTTCCGCCGCCATCTCGTCTGGTGCTGTCCACTCGCCTTGCTGAATCATAGGATGCCTGTCCCTGTCCCCGCGTGCCACTGGTGGGCCACGCGAATCGTGTCATCGAATACAAATTTCACTCCCCGTGCCTCTAACTTCTGTGCAAATTCAATGTCTTCGTTTCCGTAATCCTGAAAAGTTTCGTTGAATCCTCCCGTCGCCAACGCATGTTCCTTGCGCAAGGCCATGAAAAATGGATAAGGGGCGGGACGATGCTCGGAATGACAGTACCAGCGGTCAAAGGTTCCATCCTGCTTCCATGCCGCGCAGGAACCCAAGACACAAACCATCGGGTCTTTTTCGATATGGGCCACCGCACGGGAAAGATTATTTTCACTGCAATGCAAGTTTTCTGGATTCTGAAGAATCAGAAATTCCCCTCGCGCAAAACGGATTCCGAAGTTCAGCACCGATGCAGGATTGCACCATCCCTTCCACGATGGGTCGCGGTCAAATTGCAGATAGGTCACTTCGTCCAATACAGGAAGAAAGCTCGGTGTTTGGCGGTCGAGAACGCACATCACTTCATATTCTGTGTCGGTATTCAGCGTGCGAATGGAGTAGAGCGTCTTGGTAAGCTGTTCCTTGCGCTTAGGGCCGACCGCCATGACCACGCTAATCATTTGCGCGCATCCATTCGTGTGTCCGTTTCAATCCTTCTTCAAGAGAAACGGTTTTCTTGTAGCCCAGAAGGTTTTTGAACTTGCTGATGTCTGGGATTTTCTTTGGCGTGTTTCTGGGTTCTGTTTCGTCGTCCTTGCGTACTTCTTGAGAGCCGCACAATTCAGAACACACTTCTGCAAGGAAGGGAATTTCAATGCGCTCGTCGTCCGCGCAGTTGATAATCTCTCCAGAAAAACTATCCAACTTGGCAGGGATAGAGCAAATCGCGCGGATGAAATCATCCACATAGAGAAATGTCCGCTCACCCTTCCACGCGAAAAGAGGATATCCCTTGTTTGCGAGATGCAAAAACCTTGCAATTACGCTGCGGTATTGCGTGTAGTGTTCACCCGGCCCGTACACGTTGAAGATTCTGAGGATGAGATGTCTCACACCGGAAAGCTGAATCTGCTTTTCGTTTGTTAGTTTGGACAGCGCATACTCATTGTAGAATTTCGGCATCGCGCAATGGAGCAAATCTTCGTAGAGAATCCCGTCTTCCGCCAGTGTGCCGTAGGCTTCACTGGAAGACGCGAACACCAGAAAGGAATCATGGGCTTTGCAGCACTCGATGACGTTGCGTGTGCCGATGCAATTGGTCGTCCATAGGTCTTCGTAAAAATCTTGCCCGTTCTTGCGCCCGAACTCCGCAGCGAAGTCAAACACAATCTCCGGCGCGAAGTCTGCAAACATCTTCTCCAGCCTGTGCAAGTGGCGAATATCGCAACGCTTGATGCGCGCGTCATTTGTGTGCTTTAGGTCACACCCGATGACTTCATGCCCACGTTCACACAAAGCATTTAGCAAGGGCAGACCTAACGTGCCTGCGGCTCCGGTAATCAGAATTTTCATACGTGCCAAACAGTCGAATGGCCGAAACCTAAGTGGACGAATCCTAGAGAACGGATGTAGCCCACGCGCTTGCCTGCTTTTCTGAGCGCGTCTCCGTGAAGCCAATCATACCCAGGAAGTTCCCTGTGCATTGCAGGATAAATCTTTAGAGCGCCCTTGCGACAAAAGCGAATGCCACCCACCGAGGTATGTTCCATGACTTCTTCATCGTTCGCGGTTTTGTAGTGGTCAAGACGTTCATCCGGCGTCCACTCCACAATGTTTTCGTTGGAGGGCAGGGGAGCGAGCATGGCAAACTCAGGATGCTTTTTCAGCACGCGCATTCCCTGCGCAATGAAGTCCTCGTTTTTCACGTCGGGCAGGCAGTCGTCATCCGCGAGAATGTAAAAGTCTCCGCCTTTTTGTTCCGCTTCGATTCTGCGTTCGCGCTGGAAAGAAATCGGGTCACTGGAAGGAGAAAGAACTTGCGGAGCCGCGCCCAGAGCAAACCACGCATCCAGAACCTCGCGCAACCATTTCTGACGCTGACCATTTACAGGCACATGGCACACGAAAACGGTTGGCTTGCTCCACGGAAGAAACATCGCGCACCGTTTTAAACCATGAGTGAACCTCTGTCAAGAAAAAAGCGACTAAGAAATTCCCCTTGACAGCCCCCCGCGTGAAAGCACACAGTATGCGCGAAGGCGTGTCAGATTTTAGACAATGGAGGGTATCTATGGCAGCACCCGCAAGGACAGTGATTTTACTTCCGAGCGCCACGCGAACCACTACCGGAACGGGAAGCTCTATCATCAACATCGAAGGTTACACCGCCGCACGCATCCGCTGTACCTGCACCACCATGACTGGAACCTCCCCTACCTTGAACATGCGCATCCAGCAAGGCATCGCCACTGACCAGGGTTCTACCACGGCGGGCGACCAAGCTACAGGTGCGACTTCTTGGGATGATTTTCTCTCCTTTACGCAGTTCACCACTTCCGATACCACGCGCTACATCCGCATCGTGGGGGGCAGCAACGATGATGCTGCGGGGTCGGCCAACGCGCTTGCTGCCAACACGCGCAGAAATGGGCCTCTGGGTTCCATCTGGCGCGTGGCGTGGGTCGTGGGCGGCACGAATCCAAGCATTGCTGGAATTTCCGTGGTTGCGGAGCTAATCCCTTAATCATGGCTAGATATGATTCAGATACGCAAAGAAAGCGAACACTTAAACGATGGGCTGGGCATGTTACAGCAGGAGCCTACGAAGGGCGTTCTTGTCCGCAATGCTCTAAACCTATAATCCGAAGAGTAGGAGAATCCTCGGTAAATTTCAAAAAACGAAAATCGTGCTCTGAAATTTGCGCAAGGCATTTCTTCCTAGGCAGACCACCAAAAGCAGAGCGGTATGTCAGTACAACCGGATATGTTGTGGTTAAACTCCCAGGCAGGAAAAGACAAATGCAAGAGCACAGATTGGTCGCTGGCGATGCACTTGGAAGACCCCTTAAACCGCATGAAAAAGTTCATCATGTGAATGGGGATAAGACAGACAATAGGAATTGCAACCTTTTGATTTGTGATAATTCCTATCATCGCTGGCTACATGGCCGGATGAGTTTTCTATACCAACGTGAGCATTTTCCCGTGGTAGCGGAGTTGATTCCGTAAATGGGGGCATTCATGCTTAGAATGCTGTGTGTTCTCCTGCTCCTGAGCGCGTGCGGCGGTTCCAAGCCCGTAACGGACGGCTTCAGCAGCGTTGCCCTAACCAGTTCTTCCGTGCAGCAGCGCATACAATCGCTTCGGGATGACTATCAGGCCGCCGTACGCTTCTGGACGAATCAGGACAATGCCTGCAACCATCCCTCGCAATTCTTTCCTGCTTCTGGATGCACGGTGACGCCGGAACGCCTTGCCGTCTTGCGTACGGGAATTGAAGTCACTGCGCTCAATGCTCTGAATGCTGCGGAACGCGCGCGTGCTGCTTGGGAACAGAATCAGAATCCGGCCACTGCTGCGCAACTGGATACCGCGATAAAAAAGGCGCGTAAGGAAATAGATGCTTTGGGGATACCCAAATAAATGAGTGCAATCGTAATCAGCGGACGCGGCATCCCGTCAACCGTGGTCAAAACTGACCAAGCCAATACGGGAGCCGCCGCTATGACTCTTGATATGGCGCTAAGTACGGCTGTCGGGTCGCTCAAGCCGCCATCCATTGCTGGAGGGTCGCCCGGAACAGCCGCAGCAATTCTCTATGACCCGACACAATTAGCTTATGTAGGTGGCGCGGGTGGGTCTGGCGCGACAGGTTTCTTTCCGCGTACAGGAGCTATTTCAACTTCTACGACTGACACCATCGTAGATGACACGGTAGCCGGAGTGGAAACGGCGTTTATCCAAACCTACACGATTCCTGCGAACCTCTTCAACGTGGCAGGAAAAGCAATTAAGTTTACATTCGCATATGAAACGGTCACTGGAGTTGGCCCGCCCACCTTGCAACTGCGCATTCGACTGACGAACGTAGCTGGAACGCAGATTTATACGCAAGCCGCAGCAGTAGCTCCCACCGCCTCTGTAACTCGTTCGCACGCGCTTGAGCTTATCTTGATTGGAACAGGTGGCGCAGGGGCATCCGTAAACATACATCACACAATGTCCTCTGTGTTCGTCAACAACAGCAACTTTGGAAACTCCGTGGCTTCACCAATTCCAATGGCAACGAATGGTGCTTTGGTGATTGTGCCTACCGCGCAGTGGGCTTCCAACGCGGCCAACACCCATTCAGTCAAATTGCTGGCAATTATCCCTCAGGAGTTGAATTAAATGGCGCGGCCACGGATAAAAGTCACCTCGGACAGCGGATTCACTACTACGGGCAACCGAACCGTAGCCTGGGAGATTTTCGACGCGACGGCGGGAACAACGCTTTCTTCTGCCTCTGAACCTCTGGCCGCAACCACCCTTGGAAGCACCGCCACACGCCAAGCTAAGTGCATACGCGATTTATTGGATTCGCGCATAGACGAATACCTAACCACAAATACCTACACGGAACCGGAATACTTGACCGTAGTGCCTGCGGGAACGAGCAGCACTTCCGCTGTCGCGGGGAATGATGCGCGTTTGAGCGATGCGCGCTCGCCTACGGCCCATACGCATCCTGCTAGCGATATTGCTTCGGGGCTTATTGCCACGGCTCGGTTAGGAAGTGGAGCAACAGCAGCAAACTTTCTGCGCGGCGACCAAACCTATGCCGCACCATCCGGCGGCAGCGACCCGTGGACGTATGTAGTTCTAGCGTCGGATTTTATTACCAGTAGCGGAACCGCAGTGGATGTTACAGGAATGAACTTCACGCCTTCCGCGAACCTACGCTATGAGATTGAAGGGAAATTCATGCTACGAACCGCGACCGCCACGGTAGGAGCAAGACCAGGATGTGCCTGGCCTACCGGAATGACGGATGGAGCGGTTTGGATATGGGCGGCATCCAGTGCAACAGCTTTAGTAGGCGCAATGGGGAATATCAACGCTGCGGTATTATGCGCGAATACTGGGCACGCCAACACAACCCAATCGTGGCCTTCTCAAATTACCGGAATGCTGCTTGCTGGCGCTTCACCGTCAGGAACCTTTAAGATTCAACTGGCTACCGAGACGGCGGGAACCAACGCCACCATGAAAGCAAATTCTTTCTTCCGTTGGAGGACATTCTAAATGAGTGTGTCTTCTCCTCCGAAGAAAAATACAGCGCACACTATGTTTGTGGCGCTGGTTTCGCAAGCGAATCCAAACATTTTCCAAAGCAGTGCCACCCTGGCGATTGGTGATGTGAAAGTTTCCACGGATGGCGGGGCATTGAACAACATCACCACACTCCCCGTGGTGACACCCGCTGCTGGAAAGCAGATTCAGGTTGACCTCTCTGCGTCGGAAATGAACGGCGACAAAATAGGGATTCTGTTTTCTGACGCGGCTGGCGCGGAATGGTGCGACCTGTACATCGAAATCGAAACCAGCACGCGACAAGTTGACAATTTGTGCTTCCCGACAACCAGCGGGCGCAGCATAGACGTGGATGCTACAGGCGGAGTGGAAGTAGGAACCGTCGCTACGGGAGCCATTGCCACGACGAGTTTCGCGGCAGGCGCGATTGATGCAGCGGCCATCGCTGCAAATGCTTTGGGTACTTCCGAAATTGCTTCTGCGGTGGATGACCGCATCGTAGATGCGACGTGGAATGAAGCCAAGAGCGGCCACACCACACAGGGGACTTACGGAGAGAGTCAGAATGCCGTCATCAGTGGGAATGCAATTGCCGGAACTCTTTCCACCACGCAAATGAGCACTGATTTGACGGAAGCTACGGACTCTCATTTCAATGGGCGCACGATAATCTGGACTTCCGGTGTGCTGCTTGGGCAGGCGAGCAACATTACGGCATACACCGGAGCAACAAAAGTTGTGACCTATACGGCCATTACGGAAGCTCCCAGTGCAGGAGATGACTTCTTGATAGTCTAATATGAAACCAACACTCATCCAGCGGTTCGCGTTGTGGATTCTGAAAGTAACTGGCTACGAGTTTCCCAAACCGCAGATTCGCGCCAGTAAATATGTGATGGCGGCTGCCGTGCATTGTGCTGAGTTTTCCAGTTGGGAGGCATCGGGTGAGGCGCGAAGACATCAGGTGTACGCACGCCTCATCAAACAATTTCCAGAGGCGCGCAAAAAGGATTTGTCTCTGGCGATAGAACTGGCGCTGCACGATGCAAATTAACCTGTGCGACGTGTGCAAAGTGAGCGGAGAAGCGCCACAAGATTGCATTATCTGCGCGTACATGAACGAACGTAATCGCAGAGTCATGCTGGAGCGGCAGATGCTTGACCTGTTGGGACTGATGCGCGGCGGATTGAACAAAACGGAAGCCATTGTGCGCAGCAACGCGATTGATATGCCCTTGCTTCCCAGTGGAGCACCCGATGCCAGTTAACGGAACGCGGGTGACGGTATTATTCGCCTATGCTCTGCCTGGGCCACCGCAAACTTTTACTGCGAAAGTAGCAGCGGCAGAGGAAGTCACCATGACTCACCAACAGATGCGCTATTACCGAGCACCAAGAGGATTCCCGGCGCGTTCCATCCTTCTTGCCTTTCTTCTAGGACAGAACACGGGACTTCCATTGCCGAGTCCCGATAACGTGAGTTGGACAGGCGAACCAGTGACAATCGAGGTCAACAAAGAAAGAAGAAACCAAAATGATGAGCAAAGAGAAAGCCGCGAAGATGCTGAAAGAAGGCATGGCACGCGGCCACACGCTGACTGAGAAGCAGCGGAAGATGATGCAAGCGGTTTCGCATGGATGGAAACCGAAAGGCAGAAAGTGAATCCTGATAAGGAGCACACTTTACAGGCATGGAAGAAGCTCCGCCAGCGTGCGCGGATGGATTTGCTATTCCTATGCAATGAAATCTTGGGCTATAAAGACGTACATCAGCATGTTCACGGGCCGATTATAGAACGGTTGCAGAAGTTTCAGGGCGGCGTGGATGAAGTGAAAAACGACGGGCAAATCATCAACTACACCCCCGCCGTACCGATTTATTCTCTGGAAGGTTCGCGCCGGAGATTGTTCCTTGACCCGCGCGGCTTCCTGAAAACGACACTCATCACCATCGCGCACACGATTCAATGGATTATCAACTACCCGAACGTGCGCCTCATCATCTTCCACGCGAAGAATGAAATCGTTCATCAAATGCTCGGTGAAATCCGAAGTCACTTCCAGTTCAATAATCGTTTCCGCTGGCTGTTTGTTGACCACTGCCCGCCATTGAAACGAATCGGAGACTTCGGGAATATGACGCAGTTCACCACAATGGCCCGCCGCTCGCGGACACTCAGAGAACCTACCGTCTTCGTGTCCTCGATTGACTCCATCATCGCGGGGATGCACTGCGACATCATCAAGTGCTCGGACATTGTGGACAAAGAAAACGTAAGGACGCCGGAAGCCATCCAGCAGGTGAACTCCAGCTTCTCGCAGATTCAGTTTCTTCTGGATGAGCCGTTCCGCGCATGGATTGATGTGGAGGGAACTTGCTACGATTTCTCGGATTGCTACAACCGCATCATGGATTCGGAACAAAAAAAGGAAGAACGGGAGCGCATCTGGTCAATCCACCGCCGCGCCATCATGGACGAAGATGGCAAACCCGTCTGGGAAAAGCCCGTGAGCGGAAGGACAAAGTGCTTCGACAAAGCGGCTATCAACGCGGTGCGCAACGACCCGACAATGGATACTTACACTTTTATGGCACAATATTTCAATACTTGCATTGTGACGGCGGATGCGTTTTTCGACCCCAAGACCTTCCAGTGGGTAGCCACGGACAGGATTAAAGCCATTTCCAGACGCTATCACGCGACGGTTGACCTTGCCAGCGTGAATCCTTTGACGGGAGTGCGCGGCACGGAAGATTTCTCAGTGCTTCTTGTCGCTGGCTACGACCAGATGAATCGCGGGTACGTCTGCGACCTTTCCAGAGGGCGTTACAAGCCGGGAGAAGTAATTGATGAACTGTTCCGATTGTACGACCGCTGGAACTGCGACTTCAGAATCGAGGATGCTTCAGGCGCAAGACAAATCCTTCATTTCCTGCAACGCGAAATGGGGAAGCGTAAGAAGTGGCCGTGTATCAGTCTTATCAAACGCGATACCAGAGTCTCGAAGCAGGAACGGATTGCAGGCTTGCAGCCGTGGATTCGTTCTGGTGACTTGCGCTTTGCGGAAGAGTTGCCGTGGAAGGAAGAACTGATTATGGAGTTGACGCGCTTCCCGCGTTACAACCATGATGACATTGCCGATGCGCTGGCTGACCAGTTGCAGAATCGCACGTATTTTGGTTCTATGAAGACGGAGCAGGAAGAGTTACATGAGGACTTGAACCGGAATTTGCCGTGGTTCATGCGCGAGCCGATGGAAGTCAGTACCGTGGCATCGGGCGTGGACAAAATGACAGGAATATAAAATGGCGCTGGCAGAGGAACCGCAAGAACCGTTACGGTCAGAGCAACCGCAGACGCTCGAAGAACAGCCTTTGACGGCGCTTGACCCATGGTCTGACTACATCGCGCTCAAACGGGTAAAGAAGAACTTCGAGCACGCGGAGAATTACGTCCGCCTGAATCATTCCTGGCGCTGGTCGAACGCCGATGAACTTTATCTGGGCTGGATGCAGCAGAAGTTTTGGGAAGGCACAAAGATTCCCAGAAGCAGTCTTCCGGTTTATCTGACGTTCGAGCACATCGAATCCGCCTTGCCACAGGACATTCAAGCCCTGTTTGGCGAGCCGCAGTGGTTTGATATGCGGCCCTTCCCTGTTACGACCCAGCAAGAATCTTCTGCAATCCATGAACTCATGCTGGCTCAAAACAGAAACCTGAATCATGGCACAGGAATCCGTGAAGTCTTCCGCAAAGCCTGCAAGTGCGCCCGATTGCACGGGAATGGCATCATCTATCAGGGCTGGAAGCGCGGCACGGAACAAAAGATAGTGACGGTTGACCAGCTTGTACCTGAACGTCAGACACTTAATGTTCCCGGTTTCGGCCCGCTACAAGTACCAACAGGAAAGATGCAGAGGAACGTCCAGCACGTTCCCCAGACCATCGAAATCAACGAGCCGATTCTGGAATACGTTTCTCTAAGGGACTTCTTTATTGACCCCCACTGCCCCTCTCCATTGCCGTGGGAAGCGAACTACGCCATACGCCGAAAACTTGTGCCCTTGAAACTGCTCTATCAGCTTGCAGGGCAGACCGGATTCAACATTCCCGACTTGCCGTTTCTCTTGGCATTGGCGACCACCAAAGAACACAGTCTCTCCGACCAGCAAAGGCATGTGGGCGAATCCATGCGCGATTCCACCTACAGCCCCACGGAAGATTACTCAGTTTCCGGCGAGGACAAGCGCATCGAAGTGCTGGAATACTGGACGAATGACCGACTGGTTTGGTTGCTGGGACGCAAGCACATCGCCTACAACGTCCCCAATCCTTATGGATGGATTCCTTTCCTGAATATCTGGTACGCCGATGTTCTGGACAGGTTCTACGCGCTGGGAATGACCGACATTTTGGAGCCGGAACAAAGGCTTCAGCAAAGTATTATCAACGCGCGTGTAGATGAATTGAGCCTTTCCATTCATCCGCCAGCAAAAAAGAGACGCGGAATCCCCATTCCTCTGTCACAATTGCGCCGCAGGCCAGGTCTGATTACGGAAATGGAAGACCCTGAAACCGACCTGGTATGGGAGGAACCGCGCAATGTTACCGCACAGGCTTTTGTGGAGGTTGCCGCTTCTGAACAGAGAGCACAGCGGCGAGACGGAATTACAGAACTTGCTGTTCTCGGCACTCCTGGACAGGGCAGCTCTATCAACCGAACTGCGACCGGCATACAGACGATGTCCACTGCCAGCCGCTTCCGCATCGGCTACTTCATCGAAAACGTACAGGAAAACGTCATTATTCCCATGCTCAACCGCCAGTTGGAACTCAATCAGCGGTTCAACACGCAGCAGGACGTGATGCAAATAATGGGAGAACAGGGGCAGCAGATTCAGCTTCAGTCCGACGCACTCGTTCGTGCCAAGATTCGATTCGAGATGAGAGCCGCGAACAAGGCCACCAGCCGTTCGGCGGTGATGCAGATTCTACCTTTATTGGTGCAATCGGCGCTGAATCCTGAAGTCTTGCGGCAACTTTCCATGATGGGCATGACGATGGACGTAAATGCCATATTGAATCTGTCTCTGGATTCTGTTGGACGCAGCGACCTGAGAAACATCATCTTGCGCAAGCTGACTCCACAAGAGATGCAGATGATGCAGCAGAATCAGATTGACCAGACCAAGATTATGACGCAGCAGATTCGCGGACAGAGCCAAATGGAGATTACGCAAGAGAAAGGTGCTGCCGCCATTCTGAGCGACTTGATGAAAATGATGGGCGACTTGAAAATGTCGCAAATGGATAGCGAGAAGAAGGAAAAGAAAGAGGCCGTGCAGTGAGAACGAATCTGGACAAAATGGAGCCGCTTGATTTTGACTCGCAAAAGGTGCTGGTTGAGGGCGAGATTTCGGGCGACCTTGTGAACGGCCCTGCTTGGCCCCTGCTGCTGGATTGGGCGGAGAAACGCTGTAACAACGCACTCGCGGCCATCCGTAACAACAAATCGAGCGACCCTGTGATTTGCCGCGAACTGCAACGCAACTGGCAGCGCGATGAGAACTGGCTGCTGGCAATGCAATGCCACTTCAAGGGCATGGTCGCCGATAGAGATTTTCTGCGTCAGAGTTTGCAGGCAATCGAAGAGGGATTGCAGAATGACGCGACGAGCTTGGGAGAGGACACCATTCCTGCTTCCACATCTGAAGCAAAAGGAGTCGCCTAACCAATGGCCGAAGACCCAAACGCAACAGCCACCACGCAGGTTGCGGCAATCGAACAAGCGCAACAGACTGTCCGTTCCGAAGTCGCAGCGGGCAAAACTCCAACCGAAGTGCGCGTTCCCGACCCGTCCAAAGAAGGAGGCTACCAAGTCTTCAGGGCGGATTCGCCGGAACAACTGATTCAAGTGCTTGCAGAAGCGAAAGCGAACTCCAACCGCTACATTGCCGAAGAACTGAAACCTCTGAAAGACCAGATTGCGGCACTTACCCAAAGACTGCAACCTGTGCTCCAGATGGGACAGCCGGTGCAGGATACCGTATTCGACAAGCGCAGATACTTCGAGCTTCTGGAAACCAACCCTATTGAAGCCGGAAGGTATCTACGAACCTACGACCCAGAGTATCAGGAACTCCAGAGCCAGCTAGAATCACAGCGCCTACGTGACACGGGCACTGTGTTCATGTCGCGGCATCCGGAGTTCTCCAACGCTCCCGAAGATGCCGACAGGCTCATTGGCTCCGCCGTGCGATTGATGAAGCAATTCAACCCCACGGTGGCTGACGATGTGCTTGCGCGAAGAATCACACCGGACATCATGGAAGCGGCGTATGCACTGGGCGTATCGCGGAACGAGTTCAAGCCTGTCCAGCAGGCGCAGCAGCAGACCCGACCCGGTTTGCAGCCGCCGCCGAATCTTCCTTCTGCCGCACCACCGATGGAGACTGCCGCCGTGACTCTCGCGGAGCAGATAGCGAATGCGCGAACGGAAGGCGAGGCCGAAGAACTCGTCCGAAGGGCGGGACTCACTCGCTAACCGCATCCGCAATGCGTTGCTAGGAGAATGATGCCTATTTCAGAACAAGAGTTCGGATGGTTGGCTGGAATTTTCGATGGGGAAGGTTCCGCTCGAATATATCAAACTAGGGGCCGTTTCTTCATTCAGGTTCAAGTTGCCACTAACACTGATTGGTGTGTAATAGAAAGGGCAGCCAATGACCTGAAAGAATTGGGATTCGGTTTCTACATTCGAGAAAACGGGAACAGAACCCAAAAGAAATCTAAGCCGTGGTGGAGAGCCTGCTACGATGTGAGAATTTCAAAACACCAAGAGGTATTCGCATTTCTCTCTTCCATACTTCCGCTTCTAACCGGAGAACGGAAGAAACAAGTCGAACTAGTCTTGGCCTTTCTATCTCTTAGAAAGAGCATCAACTGGAAGAAAAGATGGCGCAACAAACAAGCAGGCCAGTTGGAGAATGAAAGGGCATTGTATCTCCAGCAAATGTTTAACCGCCAACCCAACAAATTTAGGGTAGCGGTCATAAACTAAAGGAGGGCTAGTTATATCGCATATAATCCCGCAAGTACGATTAGCACAACTAGCGGGTTGAACCACGTCGGAGTGACCTTCTATAACAAGAAGGCCATGAGCCGGTTGAACAA
>ERZ1292632.1647-Hain-H43-01um-R2-1647-length-20888-cov-7_pt1 | contig 20888 bp, 27 predicted proteins | sample MGYA00564407_ERZ1292632 | MGnify/ENA primary metagenome ERZ1292632 (study PRJEB36523, sample SAMEA6512637) | groundwater metagenome | collected 2019-01-08 | study: AquaDiva: Metagenomics assemblies of 32 groundwater samples | reverse complement strand
AACATCCTCCCCTGCAAGGGGAGGTGGCTGGCCGCAGGCCAGACGGAGGGGTGTCCCCATCTCGAGAGGGCAACACCCCTCCACCACCCGCTACGCGGGCGGTCCCCCTCCCCCTACAGGGGAGGATGGTTTTCCTCACACCCCCTCCAGCAGCCCCTCGCGCCTGATCTTCTCCTGCCACACCAGCGGCGCGAGGCGGTGGACATTCTGGCCTTCGCTGTCGACGGCCACCGTCACCGGCATATCCTCGACGGTGAATTCGTAGATCGCCTCCATGCCGAGGTCCGCGAAACCCACGACCTTCGCCTCCTTGATCGCGCGGGCGACGAGGTAGGCCGCGCCGCCGACCGCCATCAGATAGGCGCTCTTGTGCTTGGCGATCGAATCCGTCGCCGCCGGGCCGCGCTCGGCCTTGCCGACGCAGGCGGCCAGGCCCTGTTCCAGCATCATGTCCATGAACTTGTCCATGCGCGTGGCGGTGGTGGGGCCGGCGGGGCCGACCACTTCGTCGCGCACCGGATCGACCGGGCCGACATAATAGATGACGCGGCCCTTGAAATCGACCGGCAGGCTTTCGCCCTTCGCCAGCATATCCTGGATGCGCTTGTGCGCGGCGTCGCGCCCGGTCAGCATCCGGCCGTTCAGGAGCAGCCGGTCGCCATGCTTCCAGCTCTGGACATGCTCGGGCGTCAGCGTGTCGAGATCGACGCGGATCGCTTCCTTGCTCGGCTTCCAGTCGACCTGCGGCCATTCGGACAGCTTGGGCGCTTCCAGATAGGCCGGGCCGGAGCCGTCGAGCGTGAAATGCGCGTGGCGCGTCGCCGCGCAATTGGGGATCATCGCCACCGGCTTGCCCGCCGCGTGGCAGGGATAGTCGTAGATCTTGACGTCGAGGATGGTGGACAGACCGCCAAGCCCCTGCGCGCCGATGCCGAGCGCATTGACCTTGTCGAAAATCTCGATCCGCATCTCCTCGATCTTGTTCTGCGGGCCGCGCAGCTTGAGCTCGCCCATGTCGATGGGCTCCATCAGGCTTTCCTTGGCGAGCGCCACCGCCTTTTCCGCGGTGCCGCCAATGCCGATGCCGAGCATCCCCGGCGGGCACCAGCCAGCGCCCATCTGCGGGATCATCTCCAGCACCCAGTCGACGATCGAATCGCTGGGGTTCATCATCTTGAACTTGGTCTTGTTCTCGCTGCCGCCGCCCTTGGCCGCGACATCGACGATCACCTTGCTGCCCGGCACCATCTCGACATTCAGCACGCAGGGCGTGTTGTCCTTCGTGTTCTGGCGCGAGAAAGCGGGATCGCGCAGGATCGAGGCGCGCAGGCGGTTTTCGGGGTTGAGGTAGGCGCGGCGCACGCCTTCGTCCACGACCTCCTGCATCGACCGGCTATTGTCGTCCAGGCGGCAGTCCATGCCCCATTTGATGAAGACATTGACGATGCCGGTGTCCTGGCATATCGGCCGATGCCCCTCCGCGCACATGCGGCTGTTGGTCAGGATCTGGGCGATGGCGTCCTTCGCCGCCGGATTGGCCTCCGCCTCATAGGCTTTGCCCAGCGCGCGGATATAATCCATCGGGTGATAATAGCTGATGAACTGGAGCGCGTCGGCGACGCTCTCGATCAGGTCGGCGGTCTTGATGACGGTCATCTTGGCCCATGTCCCTCTAGTCGCCCGCCCTGCACGGCGGGACTTTCGCAAGCGCGGCTATAGGGTTTTGGACCGGAGCGTCAATCTGCCTCCAGCGGCCCGTCGGCGAAGGGGAACATCGACCACCAGGGCTGCTTCTCCTCAAGCACCCGCGCAAAGCTCGGCCGCGCGACCAGCCGGTCGAGATAGGCGGCGAGCGCGGGATGCGCGGCGCCCATCGGCACGATCCGGTCGGCGTAGAAGAGCGACGGCGCGGCGGCGCAATCGGCCAGGGTGAAACTCTCCCCCGCCGCCCAGGTCCGCCCCGCCATCCGCCCCTCGATCAGCGCATAGGCTTTGGCGAGCATCGCGCGCGCCTGATCGCGGGCGATCGAATCGCGCGCCGCATCCGGCCGCATCCGGTCGAGCACCAGCGCCTGCATCGGGCTCATCACATAATTGTCGAACAGCCGATCCATCAGCCGGGCTTCGAGCGCCGCATCGGGATCGGCGGGAATCGGGCGGAAGGTGCCGGCATCGTGTAGCGCGAGATATTCGATGATGATGCTCGCCTCCGCCACGGTCGCGCCGCGCGCCGGATCGCGCAGGACCGGAAATTTGCCGATCGGCCAGAGCGCCTGCCATTCGGCCGCCGCTGCATCCTCCGCCAGCATTCGCGGCTCGAACGGCACGCCGCGTTCATAGAGCGCGATCAGCACCTTCCAGCAATAGGAGGACAGGGGATGATAATAGAGGATCATGGCGTCTCTCCCGAACCGTCCGCGCGGCCGGAATCGATGAGCCACGCATTTGCGTGGCAAGGCAAATTTATTTTTTCTTGGGAACGCGCCTCTTGCCTTTTGCGGGGGCAAGGAAAGTCCGCGCGTCGCTGCGCTGCAAAGCGGCATCACAGCGACGAAACGAATCGCAGCGGCGACGAACCGAGTCTCACGATTGTCATTTACCCTCTTTGCGACGCAGGGAGGCTATGGCACTATCCCTTGTATCGGGTAAACAGGGGCCACCCAACAGATTGTGATTGCGACGCTGGGACTGTTTCCCGGCGCGGGGTGATTTTTGCCCCTTGCGATCCTATATGTTGGGTTTCTGCCTGTCCCGGCGAAACGGTCAGGGCAGGCGCGCGCCATGTGCGGCGAACGGGCTTGACCGAATCGAACGAAACAGGAACATTCGGGGGCTCGTATGGACTTTCGAGAGAGTGGACAGGGTGACGACGTGGCGACGGTGATGGACGATCTGATGGAAGCGACGAAGACGATGGTCGATCCGCCCAGGCCGGAGCCGAAGCCGGCTGCGCCCTCTTCGTCCTCCTCGTCCAGCGTCCATGCGCGCCGCTTTCCCGTCACGACCGACGCATCGCGCGACGCGCTGTTGACCGAATTTGGCAAGGATACGCTGAACGACCGCTATCTGCTGCCCGGCGAATCCTATCAGGATCTCTTCGCCCGCGTCGCCGCCGCCTATGCCGACGATGCGGACCATGCCCAGCGCGTCTATGATTATATTTCGAAGCTGTGGTTCATGCCCGCCACCCCGGTCCTGTCCAACGGCGGCACCGGGCGCGGCCTGCCGATCAGCTGCTATCTCAACAGCGTCGACGACAGCCTGGAAGGCATCGTCAACACCTGGAACGAGAATGTCTGGCTCGCCTCGCGCGGCGGCGGCATCGGCACCTATTGGGGCAATGTGCGCGGCATCGGCGAGCCGGTGGGATTGAACGGCAAGACCAGCGGGATCATCCCCTTCGTCCGCGTGATGGATTCGCTGACCCTCGCGATCAGCCAGGGCTCGCTGCGTCGCGGCTCGGCCGCCTGCTATCTCGACATCTCCCACCCGGAAATCGAGGAGTTCCTCGAAATCCGCAAGACCAGCGGCGACTTCAACCGCAAGGCGCTGAACCTCCACCATGGCGTCCTCCTGACCGACGAGTTCATGGAGGCGGTGCGCGACGGCGCGGAGTTCAACTTGCGCAGCCCGAAGGACCAATCGGTGCGCGGCACGGTGAACGCCCGCGCTTTGTTCCAGAAGCTGGTCGAGGTGCGGCTGGCGACCGGCGAGCCCTATATCGTGTTCAGCGACACGGTGAACCGGATGATGCCCAAGCATCATCGCGACCTCGGCCTCAAGGTTTCCACGTCGAACCTCTGCTCGGAAATCACCCTGCCGACCGGGCGCGATCACCTCGGCAATGACCGCACGGCGGTCTGCTGCCTTTCCAGCCTCAACCTCGAAACCTGGGACGAGTGGAACAAGGATGCGCGCTTCATCGAGGATGTGATGCGCTTCCTCGACAATGTGCTCCAGGACTATATCGACCGCGCGCCCGACGAAATGGCGCGCGCCAAGTATAGTGCTGCCCGGGAACGCTCGGTGGGCCTTGGCATCATGGGCTTCCACAGCTTCCTCCAGGCGCGCAGCCTGCCGTTCGAGGGGGCGATGGCGAAATCGTGGAACCTCAAAATCTTCAAGCATATCAACGCCAAGGTGAACGAGGCGTCGATGATGCTGGCGCAGGAACGCGGGCCGTGCCCCGACGCCGCCGACCAGGGGGTGATGGAGCGCTTCTCCTGCAAGATGGCGATCGCGCCGACCGCGTCGATCAGCATCATCTGCGGCGGTACATCGGCCTGTATCGAACCGATCCCGGCGAACATCTATACCCACAAGACGCTGTCGGGCAGCTTCCCGGTCAAGAATCCCTATCTGGAGAAGCTGCTGGTCGCCAAGGCCAAGGACAGCATAGCGGTCTGGAACTCGATCCTGGAGCGGGGCGGATCGGTCCAGCATCTCGACTTCCTGAGCCAGGAAGAGAAGGATGTGTTCAAGACCAGCTTCGAGATCGACCAGCGCTGGCTGCTCGAACTCGCGGCCGACCGCACGCCCTATATCGACCAGGCGCAGTCGCTCAATCTGTTCATCCCGGCTGACGTGGAGAAATGGGATCTGCTGATGCTCCACTTCCGCGCCTGGGAACTGGGGATCAAATCGCTATACTATCTGCGCTCCAAGAGCGTGCAGCGCGCGGGCTTTGCCGGCGGCGTCGAAGCCGACAACACGATCGACGCGCCCAAATTCCAGATCGGCGAGACGACGGACTATGACGAGTGCCTGGCATGTCAGTGAGGCAGGACCAAGTCATGGATACCAATTTTGACCGAGTGCTTGACGCACTTTTTCCTAAGCCGGCGCCGAGTCTTGAAGAGAGCATCTCCAGCCTGCTAAGCGGATTTAGGCCCAATGATGTACGCAAGCGAGCGGCTTGGGATAAAACTCAACCGCTGGGTCGAGGTGTCATTCAGTATCCGCCGGATGCTCGGATCGATCATTTCGGCAATATAATATGTTGGTCTCACTATGGGCGCTATGATTCTGAGTATGGTTGGGAAATTGATCACATAAACCCAAAGTCCTTTGGTGGGAGTGACCATCCGGATAATCTTCGCGCGCTTAGTTGCCGAAAAAACCGCTCACTTGGCGGCATAATTAGCCAATTCGCGAGGCGCTGAACTTTCATTCCGTTACTTCTGTTCGATAGAATATCCAAGGATTATCCCCAATGCCCCTTCTCCAAGCCTCCAAGGTGTACAAGCCCTTCGAATATCCCTGGGCCTATGAATATTGGAAGCGCCAGCAGCAGCTCCACTGGCTGCCCGAGGAAGTGCCGCTGGGCGAGGATTGCCGCGACTGGGCGCAGAAGCTCAGCGACCATGAGCGCAACCTGCTCACGCAAATCTTCCGCTTCTTCACCCAGGCCGACGTGGAGGTGCAGGATTGCTACCACGAGAAGTACGGCCGCGTGTTCAAGCCGACCGAGGTCAAGATGATGCTGACCGCGTTCAGCAACATGGAGACGGTGCATATCGCCGCCTACAGCCATCTGCTCGACACGATCGGGATGCCCGAAAGCGAATATAGCGCCTTCATGCAATATAAGGAGATGAAGGACAAACACGACTATCTGCAACAGTTCGGGGTCGATACGGACGAGGATATCGCCCGCACGCTCGCCATGTTCGGCGGCTTTACCGAAGGCTTGCAGCTCTTCGCCTCCTTCGCGATGCTGATGAACTTCCCGCGCTTCAACAAGATGAAGGGCATGGGCCAGATCGTCACCTGGTCGATCCGCGACGAAACGCTGCATTGCGAGGGCATCATCAAGCTGTTCCACGCCTTCTGCGCCGAACGCGGCTGCCTGACCCCGGCGGTCAAGGACGACATATTGGACATGTGCCACAAGACCGTCCGTATCGAGGACGCCTTTGTCGACCTCGTCTTCGAAATGGGTCCGGTGCCGGGCATGACGCCCAAGGACATCAAGAAATATGTCCGCTACATCGCCGACTGGCGGCTGGGGCAATTGGGCCTGAAACCCATCTACATGATCGACGAGCATCCGCTCCCCTGGCTCACCCCGCTGCTGAACGGGGTGGAGCACGCCAATTTCTTCGAGACCCGCGCGACCGAATATAGCAAGGGCGCGACGCGGGGCCAGTGGAACGACGTCTGGGACGCCTTCGACCGCCGCCAGAAGGTGAAGGGCGCCGACGCGGCCAATGCCGACGACGACGGCCCCGACATGTTCAAGGCAGCGGGGATCGCGGCGGAGTAGGAGGGCGTCTAGCCGTCGTCCCGACTCACAAATGTAGGGGGTGATCCATGCCGGTCGTCTTCCGGGTCGATGATTGCCGCTTCCACTTCTTCGCGAACGAAGGCGATCCGCGCGAGCCGGTGCATATCCATGTCGCCCGGTCTGGCGCGGACGCCAAGTTCTGGCTGTATCCCGATGTCGAACTCGCTTATAATCGCGGCTTCGACGCGCGTAGGATCAAGCGGCTCCGGGACATCGTCGAAGCCCGGCGGGATGAAATCGAGGACGCCTGGAATGACTTCTTCGCCTAGGCCAACCGACGTGCGCTTCGATGAGGCGCTGATGTGGGTCGATCTCGAGGACGGCCGCACGCTGGGCGTGCCGCTTGTCTGGTTTCCCCGCCTGCTGCACGCCACCCCAGCGCAGCGCGCGGACTTTTTTCTCAGCCCTAGCGGACTGCATTGGGAGGAGATTGACGAAGATATCTCAATCGTCGGCCTGCTCGCCGGTCGGGGCGACCAGACATCGTCGCGCAAAGCGGTGGCCTGACCGAAACCGCCTCCATAACGGACCCATCTCCCGCCAATATGGTGGAACCGGCGCTATGGTGGGGCCATGCCCAACCCAACGCCCCCACGCTCTGCCTATATCTGCCACATCTGCGGCAGCGATCATGTCACGCGCGACGCATGGGCGGTGTGGGACGTGGCGGCGCAGGCCTGGGTGCTCGACACGCTGTTCGACCATGCCCATTGCCACCAATGCCTGAGCGCGACCCGGCTGGAGCGGGTCATGCTCAGCAGCCCTGTCACCTTTGCCGCGCCGCCGCTCCCGCCGCCGTCGGAGCCGGAGGCGGTTCTCGTCCCCTGACTTCGCCTTACCCCGCTATTAGCGATTTCCCCCCGCCTGTCGCCCCCATGAACCGCAGGTTTTGTTCCGTTCATGCAACGCCTTTCCCCTCGGCGGGTTCTACCGCCAGCACGGATGAAGAGGGAAAGGAGCCTCAAAGATGAAGATGCTGATGAAGCCGGTCGTCGCCGCCCTGTCGCTGGGCGCGATGGCGCTGACCGGCCTTGCCGCCACCGCCGCGCAGGCGCAGCCGGGTCGCGAATATCGCCGCGATGCGCAGGAGGCCCGCCGCGACTATCAGCGCAACGTCAAGCAGGCGCGGCAGGAATATCGCCGCGACATGCGCGACGCCCGTCAGGACGCGCGCCGTGACTGGCGCGAGGACCGTCGCGACGACCGCCGCGACTATTATCGCCCCGGCCGCACCGTCTATGCCTATGACTATAACCGGCCCGACCCGCGCTATGGCCGCTATTATCAGCCCAACCGCTATTATCGCACCGGCTATGCCCCGATCCGGGTCGATCGCCGCACCCGCATCTATCGCGGCTATGACGACCGCTATTATTGCCGCCGCTCGGACGGCACGACCGGGCTGATCGTCGGCGCGGCGCTGGGCGGCCTGCTCGGCAGCCAGATCGATCGCGGCCAGTCGAACATCGCCGGTGTCCTGATCGGCGGCGGCGCGGGCGCGCTGCTCGGCCGCGAGATCGACCGTGGCGGGGTGAGCTGCCGCTAAGTCGAGCTAGCACCAGGGACGGCGCGCGCCATCCCACGACCGGGCGAGTCCCTCGGCGACCAAGATGGCGCCCAGGGACTCGTCATCGCGCGTCACGATCCGCAGCGCGCGGCCATAGCGGTCCACCTCCCGATCCCCGACCTTTAGCGAAAACGGCCCGGCGTTGAGCAAAGCCTGCAACCGCTCCGTCGCCCGCGCGCCCAGTTCTGCTTCCGCCGCGCAACGTGGCCCATGGGTTTCGGGCGTGTCGATGTCGGCGATCCGGTATTTCCCGCCCTGGAACCAGAATGTGTCGCCATCGACGACGCAGTTGGTCCCGCCCCCGCTATGGCAGAAGCCGAACCGGGCCGAAAGCCTGTCGGCCGCAGGCGGGCTGCTCGTCAGCGGCGCGCTGGGCGCATAGCGCGCCACCCAGTCCGGCCCGAACCAGCCGATCATCAGCGCCAGGCAGAGCATATAGGCGATCGCCGGACGGTTCAGCCCGCGCCGCGCCGGCGCTGGGCTGAACCGCAGCACGTTCCCGCTGCGTCGCGCCTCCGCCAGCCAGGCTTGCTGCACCCTGTCGTGCTGCGACGACCCGCGTCGCCCCGTTCCTCGTCTCGCCATCGCGCGAGCCTAGCGCCCGGCCCCTCAAGAGAGGGTTAAAGCCGATCCATACCCCCGCCATATCGGCGCGACTGCCGCGGGCAAGCAGCGCCCGCCGCGCAAAGCAGCCGCTTCCCGCGCGCCATTATGGACGCATCCGTCCGCTTACAGCTCGTCCGGGTCGTCCATATCCTCGGTCGGGCCGAAGCTGTCCTCCTCATCGTCCATCTGCGGCTCGCCGGCATAGGCGTCCATGTCGATCCGGCCGGATCGGTTCATCGCCTCCATCTTCTCGACCAGATCCTCGGTATCGTCGGGGATGATCTGCGCCGGGTTGGGCCGTCCGCCGCGCTCGCTGTCTTCGCTGAGGTCGATCGCGCGAGTGAGCGCTTCGTCGGCGACATCCTGCGCCTGGGTGCCGGCCTCGGCCTGTTCGCTATTCTCTTCCAGCTCGCGGTCGGGGGTGGGGCGGTCCATGGCATCGTCTCCTGCAAATCGTGACGCCGCTTCAACGGGCGGCGCGGGGCGCTGTTCCGCAAAAGCGCTGGACAGGCGGGAGGGGAGGGGGCAAAGGCGCTCCCGATCCTTTCGCACCGCAGCAGGAACCTTCATGTCCCGCCAGCTCATTTCCTCCGGCTCGCCGTTCGAGGCGCAGGTCGGCTATTCCCGCGCCGTCGTCCAGGGCGACTGGTGCTTCGTCGCCGGCACCACCGGCACCGATCCCGACACCAAAGCCATGCCAGAAGATGTGGTCGAGCAGGGCCGCAATGCGCTGAAGGTCATCGGCCGGGCGCTGGAGGAAGCGGGCTTTTCCTTCGCGGACGTGGTGCGCGTCACTTATTATATCACCGACCCGGCTTATTGGGATGTGCTGGGGCAGGCGACCGCGCCGGTGTTCGGCGCCATCCGCCCCGCCGCCAGCTGCGTCGTCGCCGGCCTCATCAAGCCGGAGATGAAGATCGAAATCGAAGTCACCGCCTTCAAAGGCTGAAACGGAAGCGACGCCATGATTACCATGTACGGCATCAAAAATTGCGACACGATCAAGAAGGCCCGCAACTGGCTGGACAATGAGCGTGTGGCCTACAGCTTCCACGACTATAAGGTGTCGGGCATCGACAAGGGCCGGCTGGAGGAATGGGTGATGGAGCATGGCTGGGAAACCATCCTCAACCGCTCCGGCACCACCTTCAAGGCGCTGGACGCGGGCGACAAGGCGCATATCGACGCGGACAAGGCGATCGCGCTGATGCTCGCCAACCCCTCGATGATAAAGCGGCCGATCCTCGACACCGGCAAGGGCACCCTCGTCGGGTTCAAGGCGACCACCTACGAGAACGCGCTCCAGCGCGTGAAGGCGTGACGATGCGGGGGCTGATCCATGCGGGATTGCTGCTGATGAGCCTCCTTCCTCTCTCCCCCGCGCTCGCCGAGCCGATCATCATCGCCCATCGCGGCGCGAGCGGCGAGCGGCCGGAACATACGCTGGCGAGCTACGAGCGCGCGATCGACCAGGGCGCGGACTATATCGAGCCGGACCTTGTCCTGACCAAGGACGGCGTTCTGGTCGCCCGGCACGAAAATGAGATCAGCGGCACCACCGACGTCGCCGACCATCCCGAGTTTGCCGACCGCAAGACCGAGAAGACGATCGACGGCATCGTCATGACCGGCTGGTTCACCGAGGATTTCACGCTGGCGGAGTTGCGGACGCTCCATGCGCGCGAGCGGCTGCCCGATGTGCGCCCGGCCAACAAGCGCTTCAACGACCTCTACCAGATCCCCACATTCGAGGAGATTTTGCAGCTGGTCCGTGCCAAGGAGGCGGAGGCGCACCGCCGCATCGGCCTCTATCCCGAAACCAAGCATCCGACCTATTTCGCGAAAATCGGCCTGCCGCATCAGGCGGCCTTGCTCGGTCTGCTGTCGAAATATGGCTATGGGACGCCGGACGACCCGGTATTCATCCAGTCGTTCGAGGTCGGCAACCTGAAAGCCCTGCGCGCCGCCACCCGGCTGCGCCTCATCCAGCTCGTCGATGCCGAGGGCGGCCCGGCGGACCTCCCCGGCACCAGCTATGCGGACATGCTGACGGTGCAGGGCCTGGGCGAGATCGCCTCCTACGCCGACGGGATCGGCCCCTCGGCCGCCCTGCTGATCGCGCCCGAAGGCCCGACCGCTTTGGTGGGCCGCGCGCATGAGGCGGGCTTGCAGGTCCATGTCTGGACGCTCAGGATGGAAAACAGCTTCCTGCCCGCCCAATATCAGCGCGCGGACGATCCGCAGGGGCGCGGCGACTTCACCGGCTGGGTCCGCGCCGTCGCCGCGACCGGGGTGGACGGCCTGTTTAGCGATTTCCCTGGCCAAGCCCGCGCGGCGCTGACGCCTTCGACCACGCCCTGATCCATCCTCCCCTGCAAGGGAAGGATCCAAGGTAGGCGGCCTTCTTACCTGTTGCCAAAGCGCACGGGGCGGCGAATAACCGAAATATGCTGTCCCAGAAGACCCGTTACGCCATCCGCGCGCTGCAACATCTCGCCGACCGCTACCGACAAGGCCCCGTGCCGCTCAGCGAGATCGCGACGCGGCAGAATATTCCGGCCAAGTTCCTGACCGTGATCCTCTCCGAGCTGTCGCGCGAGGGTCTGGTGGCGACCCAGCGCGGGCGCGAGGGCGGCTATTGGCTGGCGCTCGCGCCGGTGGACATCAGCTATGGCGACATCGTCCGCCTGACGCGCGGCTCGCTCGCCCTCACCCCCTGCGCCAGCCGCTTCGCGCACGAAAGCTGCACCAACTGCCTGCCCGAATCGGAATGTCGCCTACATCGGGTGATGCTGCGGGTGCGGGACGAGACCGCCCGCGTGCTCGACAGCATCAGCCTCGCCGAACCGATCCCGATCGGCGCGGAGGAGTAGCCTACCTTGTTCCCCGGCGAAGGCCGGGGTCCAGGGTCCGAGGCGCAGCGCTGGCGGACTCTGGACCCCGGCGTGCGCCGGGGCACAGCGTGGGAAGGGCTTGCGCTCCCCCATCCCCTCCGCCACATCCCCATCATGACCAATCCGCCGCTCAAAGCCACGCTCATCCCCGTCACCCCGCTCCAGCAGAACTGCACCCTCTTCTGGTGCACGGAAACGATGCGCGGGGCGTTCGTCGATCCGGGCGGCGACCTGCCGGTGCTCAAGCGCGCCGCGCAGCAACAGGGCGTCACGATCGAGAAGATCCTCGTCACGCATGGCCATATCGACCATTGCGGGCAGGCGGGCATCCTCGCCGAAGACCTCGGCGTGCCGATCGAGGGGCCGCATGAGGAGGATCGCTTCTGGATCGACAAGCTCGGCAGCGAAGGCCCCAAATATGGCATCGACGGTCGCACGTTCGAGCCCGACCGCTGGCTGGTCGATGGCGACCAGGTGACAGTCGGCAATCTCACGCTCGACGTCTATCACTGCCCCGGCCACACGCCTGGCCATGTCGTCTTTCATCATGCGCCCAGCAAGCTCGCGATCGTCGGCGATGTGCTGTTTCAGGGATCGATCGGCCGCACCGACTTCCCGCGCGGCAATCACCAGCAGCTGATCGACGCGATCACCGGCAAGCTCTGGCCCCTGGGCGGCGACACGGCCTTCGTCCCCGGCCATGGCCCCATGAGCAATTTCGCGCATGAAAGGCGCAGCAATCCCTTCGTCGCCGATTCGGTGCTGGCGCGCTGAGGCTTTAGACCCGCGCCATGCTCGGCGGCGCAGGCACCTCGCGCGTCGCGCCATAGGCGATCAGCAGCGCCGCCACCGCCAGCCCCGCCGTGATCGCCCAGGTCAGCAGCGCGCCGCCGCCGCGCCAGACCGTCGGCTTGTCCGCATCCATGCCGAACGCATGCGCCACCCGTGCGAGCACATAGGCCAAGGCGACGATCCAGAGCCAGATCGACGCCCCCGCCGCCAGCTCGACAAGACCAGTGAGGATCAGCACGATCGGCGTATATTCCACGAAGTTGGCGTGCGCCCGCATCCGCCGCGCCAGCAGCGCATGGCCCGCATCGCCATGCAGCACCTTGTCCTTGATGCGGAAGCGGGCGCAGCGAATCGCCAGCCACAGGTTGAGCAGCGCGCAGGCGGCGGCGAAGGTCAGCGTGATCGGCAGTAGCATGGGCTTTACGGCTCCCCCGACAGGATCGCCGCGACCTTAATCCCGCCGCCGGCAGAGGCAAGGAAGCACTTGCGCCTCGGCCAAAAAAGGCTATAGGCGCATGGCTTCGCGATCATCCGGGCCGCATGGGTCTGCGGCGCCGTTGGCGTCGGCACCCTTCGGAAACCGGCCAGTCGCACAACCAGATTGATATACGGAACAAGGTGCCGACATGGCTGTCCCCAAGCGCAAGACTTCTCCTTCCCGCCGCGGCATGCGCCGCAGCCATGACGCGCTGCGCGTCGAGGCTTACAACGAATGCTCCAACTGCGGCGAGCTGAAGCGTCCCCACAATCTGTGCGACGCCTGCGGGCATTATAACGGCCGCGAAATCGTCGCTGTCGGGGCGTAAGTCCTCCCTCTACTCCGCAAAGGGGTGATTTGAGAGTGTCCAGCCAGCCGCGAATCGCAATCGACGCGATGGGCGGGGACGAAGGCGTGCGCGTGATGATGGCGGGGGCCGCGCTGGCTCGCCGCCGCCACGAGGGGCTGCGCTTCACCCTGTTCGGCGATCAGGCGCAGATCAAGGCAGCGCTGGACCATCATCCCAATTTGCGCGCGGCGTCGGACGTGGTCCATGCCGATACGGTGGTCGACGGGTCGGACAAGCCGAGCGTCGCCATCCGCAAAAAGTCCAGCTCGATGAGCATGGCGATCGCCGCGGTGAAGGCGGGCGATGCCGGCGCGGCCGTCTCGGCCGGCAATACCGGCGCGCTGATGGCGATGGCGAAGCTGGCGCTGCGCACCATGCCGGGCGTCGATCGCCCCGCGCTGGCGGCGCTGCTGCCGACGCTCGGCGACAATGACGTCGTGATGCTGGACCTTGGCGCGAACACCGAATGCGACGCTCGCAACCTCGTCCAGTTCGCGGTCATGGGCGCGGCCTATTCGCGCATCGCCTTCGATCTCGAAAAGCCCCGCGTCCGCCTGCTCAACATCGGCACCGAGGACTTGAAGGGCACTGACGAGATTCGCGACGCCGCCGCCGTGCTGCGCGCGGCCGAGGGGCTGCTGCTCCGCTTCGACGGCTTTACCGAGGGCGACAAGCTGGCGCATGGCGATTGCGACGTGATCGTATGCGACGGCTTTTCGGGCAATGTCGCCTTGAAAACGGCGGAGGGCACCGCCCGCTTCGTCACCGACGTGCTGCGCAAGGCCTTCACCAGCTCGATCCGCTCGAAGATCGGCTTCCTGATCTCCAAGCCCGCCATGTATATGCTCAAGCATCATCTCGACCCCAATAATCATAATGGCGCGGTCTTCCTGGGGCTGAACGGCGTGGTCGTGAAAAGCCATGGCGGCGCGGACGAGAAGGGCGTGGCGAACGCCGTCCATGTCGCCGCCCGGCTGCTGGAGGAGGACATCACCCGCCGCATCGCTGCCGACATGGCCGGGGTCGCCAGCCTCTCCGCCGTCGCCGCGCAACTGGAGCAGCCTGCCAAGTGATCCGCCGCTCGATCCTGCTCGGCACCGGCTCCGCCCTGCCGGCGCGCATCGTCACCAATGACGAGCTGGCGGAGACCGTGGACACCAGCGACGCCTGGATCGTCGAGCGCACCGGCATCCGCACCCGCCATATCGCCAGCGACGGGGAGACGACCGCGACGCTGGCGACGCAGGCGGCGGAGCGCGCGATCGAGGCGGCGGGGCTGACGCCGCAGGATATCGACCTCATCATTCTGGCGACCGCGACCCCGGACCAGACCTTCCCCGCCGCCGCGACCAAGGTGCAGGCGGCGCTCGGCATCGACGATTGCGTCGCGTTCGACGTCGCGGCCGTCTGCTCGGGCTTCCTCTATGCCGTGACCGTCGCCGACAGCATGATCCGCGCGGGCGGCGCGCGCCGCGCGCTGGTGATCGGGTCGGAAACCTTCAGCCGCATCCTCGACTGGCAGGACCGGACCACCTGCGTCCTCTTCGGCGACGGCGCGGGCGCGGTCGTGCTGGGCGCGGAGGAAAGCGCGGAGGGGGCGCGCGGCATATTGGCCGCAAAACTCCATGCCGATGGCCGCCACAACCAGCTTCTCTATGTCGATGGCGGCCCGTCCACCACCGGCACGGTCGGCAAGCTGCGGATGAAGGGGCAGGAGGTGTTCCGCCACGCGGTCACCAACCTTGCCGCCGTGCTGAACGAAGTGATGGGCCAGGCGGGACTGTCCACCGACCAGATCGACTGGCTCGTCCCGCACCAGGCGAACGCCCGCATCCTTGACGCCACCGCGCGCAAATTGAAGCTCTCGCCCGACCGCGTCGTCGTCACTGTCGATCGCCACGCCAACACGTCCGCGGCCTCGGTGCCGCTGGCGCTCGACCTTGCGGTGCGCGACGGCCGGATCAAGCCGGGCGATCTCGTCGTGCTCGAAGCGATGGGCGGCGGCTTCACCTGGGGCGCCTGCGTCCTGCGTATCTGACTGGCTTCATGGGAAGCTTGCGGAATCGCGGCGAATCGCGCACATTTGCGACGGATCATCCGGGGGGGTGATTTAAGATGATGTCGGAACGGGGATGGCATATGTCGGGTAATGGAACTCTCACGCGCGCGGATCTGGCGGAAAGCGTCAATCGCCATGTCGGCCTGTCGCGGGCCGAAGCGGCGGCGATCGTCGAATCGATCCTGGAACATATGTCGGCGGCGCTGGAGCGCGGCGAGAATGTGAAGATTTCGAGCTTCGGCACCTTCGTCCTGCGCGACAAGACCCAGCGCATGGGCCGCAACCCCAAGACCGGCGTCGAAGTGCCGATCGAGCCCCGCCGCGTCCTGACCTTCCGCGCCAGCCAGACGATGCGGGACCGCGTTTCCTCGATTTGAGGGGGCGGCCAAATCTGCGCTGATGGAGCCCCTCATCAGAAGCGGGCGTTCCCCGGCGAAAGCCGGGGTCCAGGGTTCGAGGCGCTATGCGTGGGGCTGCACTCTTGATGGGAGTCACGCGCCTCCCATCAACTGCGCTGCTGAGCACCAACTATAGGCTCGGTCATGCCCATCAGCATAAGCGATCCCGCCCCTACCATATTGAATCTACGCCAGTTGACCTCGCCACAATATTGGGTGCAACATCGCCCCCATGGAAAAGGCCGATGGCGCATTTCTGACGATCAGCGAACTGGCCGCCCAGCTTGCCGTTCCCCAGCATATATTGCGCTATTGGGAAACGCGCTTCCCGCAGCTGCGCCCGCTCCAGCGCTCGGGCAACCGCCGCTACTACCGCCCGGCGGATGTGGCATTGGCGCGGCGCATCAACCAGCTGCTCAATGTCGAAGGCTTCACCGTCAAGGGCGCGCAGAAGGCGCTGGGCGAGGCGGCCCGCACCGGATCGGCCCAGCCCGCCCCGCCGCCACCCGCCCCCACCGACGACACGGCGCTGCTACGCCAGCTCCAGCGCATACGCGACACCCTCGCCCGCGCCATCGGCGAGTGACACGGAGCGCAATTGACTGGCCATCAAGTAATTGGTTGGAAACCTGTTTCGTCACCCCGGACTTGATCCGTGGTCCCGCTTTCTTTTCGACGGTGGAGGAAGCGGGACCCCGGGTCGAGCCCGGGGTGACGTTGGGAGGCGGGGACCCTGATTGGCAGCCTCTACCCAAGCCCTCGCCTCAGACCCTCAAGGCTTGGGCGTACGATAGGGAATGAACGCGCCGATCGCGCAGCCGCCGGTGGTGATCCCGGTCTGGAGATTGGCGGCCGTCGCCATGTCGCCCCGGCACATTTGCGATCCATAGCTCTGGACGATGATCGTGCTGCCGCTGGTAAGGCCGCTGCATGTTCCGATCAGTTCATTCTTGTACACCAGATTGCGGCTGACGCGGTAGAGCAGCACATTGTTGCTGATGACCGTCAGGTTGGTCTGCGGCTCGCGGTTGATGCAGGTCTGCGGCTCGCCCGCGACCTTGCCGGCGAGCGCCTTGTCGAGATCGGCCGCCTGCCGCTGCGTCAGCGGCTCGGGCGCGTAGCTGCCCGTGCAGCCGGCCAGCAACAGGGGCGTCAAGGCCATCCAGGCGCGCATTTCTCTCTCCATCCTTCATCGTGGGAGACGACACAGCGCCCCGCCTCCCGTCAGGCGGCATCCTTCGCGGCGCGGCGGGCGGCGAGGTCCGCCACGTCGCGCGCGCGCATGAATATATTGGTGGCCCGCTCGGCGCCGATGCTGGTCGGCACTGTCGCCTCGCCACGCCCGCGCGCGGCCTCCACCGCCGCCACCCGCGCAACCAGGGCGGCATTGTCCGGTTCCACGCTCATCGCGAAACGGGCGTTCGACAGCGTATATTCGTGCGCGCAATAAACCTGGGTGTCGTCGGGCAGGGCGGCGAAGCGCTGCATATTGGCGAACATCTGCGCCGCCGTCCCTTCGAACAGCCGGCCGCAGCCCATGGCGAACAGCGTATCGCCCACGAAGATGATCGCATCGTCCGCCAGATGATAGGCGATATGCCCCGCCGTATGCGCCGGCACCGCCAGCACGCGCGCTTCATGATCGCCGATGCGGACCACATCGCCTTCGCCCACCGCCCGGTCGAGCGTGCCGATCTTCTCCGCCTCCGCCGCCGGGCCGGTGATGGTGCAGCCGGTCGCCGCCTTGATCGCCGCATTGCCGCCGACATGGTCAGGGTGCCAGTGGGTGTTCCAGATCTGGCCGATGGTCCAGCCGCGCTCCGCCGCCGCCGCCAGCACCGGCTCGGCTACCGCCGGGTCGATCACCACCGTGTCGCCGCTGGCCGTGTCATGCACCAGCCAGACATAATTGTCGCTCAGCACCGGGATTCGGACGACGTCCAGCATGTCGGTCACCATTTGCCCGTGTTGGGCATCGACGCCCAGGGTTCGGCCGGCTCCAGCCGCCCATCCTGCAACAGCTCGATCGAAATATTGTCGGGGCTGCGGACGAAGGCCATATGCCCGTCGCGCGGCGGCCGATTGATCGTCACGCCCGCGTCCATCAGCCGCTGGCAGGTGTCGTAGATATTCTCGACCCGATAGGCGAGATGGCCGAAATTCCGGCCCTCGCCATAGACTTCCGCCGGCGTTCCATCCTCGGCGGGCCAGTTGTAGGTCAGCTCCACCTGCGCGTCCTCGTCGCCCGGCGCGGCCAGGAACACCAGGGTGAAGCGCCCCTGCGCATTGTCGAAGCGCCTGACCTCCTTCAGGCCCAGCAGCTCGAAAAAGCGGACCGTCTTGTCGATGTCGCTGACGCGGATCATGGTGTGGAGATATTTGGGCAAGGCTGGCTCCGTTCGTCGCTATAAAGCAACGGTTCATCTATAGAGTGTCAGATACGCCATCAAGATAAGGCCGCTGGGGCCGGGACGGAAGGGGAAAGGCGAGATGGAGATGCGTGACAAGATTCTGATCGGCAGCGCTGGGCTGCTCGCGATCGGCATGGTGGCGGGCGGCTATCTGCTGGGCGATGGCCTCAAGCGCGCCAAGGCGGCCGATCGCTCGGTGACGGTGCGCGGCCTTGCCGAAAAGGACGTGACCGCAGACCTTGCCACCTGGTCGATCAGCTACAGCGCCACCGGCTTCGATCTTCCTACGGTGCACGCGGAAATAGACAATAATACCAAGGAGTTACAATCCTATTTCCGCAGCCTCGGCTTCAAGCCCGATGACCTGACGCCCACCGGCGCCGGGGTCAACCAGTGGCTCAACAATGGCGTCAACACCATCACCATCACCCAGCGGATGCTGCTGCGCACCACCGACATCGCCCGCGCCCAGCGCGCCGTCGCCCAGCAGTTCGATCTGGTCCGGCGCGGCGTGACGCTCCAGGAAGGGTCGGGGATGCGCTACAGCTTCACGAAGCTCAACGACATCAAGCCGCAGATGGTCGCCGCCGCCACCAAGGACGCCCGCGCCGCAGCCGAACAGTTCGCCCAGGATTCAGGCGCCGGCGTCGGCGGCATTAAGAGCGCGACCCAGGGCTATTTCTCGATCGACGCCCGCGACGGCGAAGCGGGGGAGGGGGGCAGCGACACGCCGTACAAGAAGGTGCGCGTCGTCACGACGGTCGATTTCTACCTCAAATAGCCGACCTGCAAACCGCCAAACAGCTGTCCCACTCGCTGTTCTCTTAAGCCTTAACCGGCGGGCGTTTTCGCGTCCCTCATGCGCGCCAGATTGTCCGCCGCCGCCTTGCCCGCCGGCGCGTTCGGCGCGATCTTCGCCGCCCGCTGCCAGGCGGCGCGGGCGACGTCTTCATGGTCGGTCAGCATCGCGATATTGCCTTCTTCCAGCGCCACCGAAGCGTCGTCGGGCGACATCCGCACCGCCCGCGCGATATGCGCCTGCGCCAGCCGCAGCTCGCCCGTCCGCCGCGCCAGAGTCGCCGACAGCAGCCAGCCGAGCGGATCGCCCGGCGCCTGCTCCAGCGCCACGTCGAGCGACTCCCGCGCCGCCGCCATGTCGCCCAGCGCCACCAGCGCCCGCGCCCGGTCGAGATGCACCTCGCCCTTTTCCAGCCCGTCGGGCAGGCCGCGCGCCAGCGCTGCGTCGAAATCGCCCCGCGCCTTGGCCGCGTCCCCGCTCGCCAGCGCGGCATTGCCCGCCTGCGCCCAAAGCCGCGCGCTCTGCGCCATCTCGCTGCTGCGCTCGGCTTCCTCCGCCGCCTGCTCGAACGCCACGATCGCCGGCGCCCAGCGCTCCGCCCGCGCATAGGCGAAGCCCAGGCAATGGCGCGCATAGAAGCTGCCGCCCTCGATCCGCCATTTCTGGGCGAAGGCGATGCCGCTGTCGGGCGCTTCGATCGCGGCGTCCAGACATTGCTGGAACGGCGCGGCGAACTTCTCCGGCACCGGGATACGGCCGTCATTGCGCGCCGCCGGGGCAGGAGCCTTTACCGCCGCTGCCGACGCAGCCGATGCAGCAGCGGCGCGCTCCTCCTGCTTGCGCTGGCGGCTGCGGTTCATCACCGCCTCGATCTCGGGATCATAGGCCTGGAGCAGGAGCGGCAGGAAAAAAGGCATCAGAGGCTTTCCAGCAGAGCAGCAACGGTGCGGATCAGCAGCGCGATGTCGCTGTCGCGCGAGAGGCGATGGTCGCCGTCCTTAACCAGCAGCGTCTGCACATCGGATGAACGCAGCCGCGCCGCCGTCCGCAGCGCGATCTCCCACGGCACGTCGGGGTCGGCCTGCCCGTGGAGCAGCCGCACCGGACAGTCGATCGCAATCTCCCCCTCCAGCAGCCGCAGCCCTTGCCCCGACCGCCAGAAGGCGAGCGTCGTCACATAGGGGGTATCGCTATAGGGCGTCGGCTCCTCGATCCGCCCCTCGGTCGCGAGCAGCGCTTTGTCGGCATCGGTAAAGCCCCACTCGGTAAAGTCCGGCGCGGCGGCGATCCCGACAACGCCCGCCACCCGCTCCGGCCGCGCCAGCGCCACCAGCAGCGCCAGCCACCCGCCCATCGACGATCCCACCAGCACCACCGGCCCGGCCGTCAGCGCGTCGACCAGCATCAGCACATCGTCGCGCCAACTTGCCAGCGTCCCGTCCGCGAACCGCCCCTCGCTCAGCCCGCACCCGGCATAGTCGAGCCGCAGCATCGCCCGCCCCTGCGCCGCCGCCCAGCCGTGCAGCGCGACCGCCTTGCCCCCTTCCATGTCGGACATATAGCCCGGCAGAAACACCAGCCCCGGCCGCGCGCCCGCGCTGAACCGATAGGCCAGGCGCAGCCCGTCGGGCCGGGTGAAGTAAGCGGGATCGGGAGAGGGGGCGGTCATCATCATCCTGCATGGGTGGCAAGGGAGCGAGCGGCGCTCATAACCCGATTTGCCGATAATCCAAAAATATCCGACCCCCGCGTTGACAGCCATGGGGCCACCGGCTAGAGGCGCGCTCCTACCCCGTGCCCAGATGGCGGAATTGGTAGACGCACCAGCTTCAGGTGCTGGCGATCGCAAGGTCGTGGAGGTTCGAGTCCTCTTCTGGGCACCATTTGTTCTCCTGGCAACGTCCAGGGACATCCAGCAAGAGGCTGGTTTCTCAGCATTTTTTCAGTGAGAATCGCCGGCAACCGTCCGGGGCGATCCACCCCAATCCGGCACGAGACCAACAGATTTGTTGGTGCTTTTGTTGGTGCTGGATCGGTCCGGCAAAGCTGGGACCAACACTATGCTGACTCATATCCAAATCGCTTCCGCCAAGCCCTCGGCGAAACCCTTCAACCTCTCGGATTCCCAGGGTCTTTTCCTCACCGTCCGACCCAACGGCTCAAAGCTGTGGCGGCTTAGCTATCGCTACCTCGGTCGTGTCAATCGGCGTCCAAACGGGACCCCCGATCGGCGCGCAAAAGGGACCCCC
>ERZ1292632.1446-Hain-H43-01um-R2-1446-length-22890-cov-7_pt1 | contig 20893 bp, 30 predicted proteins | sample MGYA00564407_ERZ1292632 | MGnify/ENA primary metagenome ERZ1292632 (study PRJEB36523, sample SAMEA6512637) | groundwater metagenome | collected 2019-01-08 | study: AquaDiva: Metagenomics assemblies of 32 groundwater samples | reverse complement strand
GGTGCGGCCGACGTCGGGCCGGCCGCACCCCCGTTGGCTGGTTGCGTTCCCGTTGCGTGTAACTGCGGCAGCTACTAGATGCCGGAGATCATCCCGACGCCGAAGTCGAGGGCCACGAGTCCGGTGTTCCAGAGCCCCGTGAGCCAGAGCTCGGTCAGGCGGCCCGACTCGTCGCGCTCCTCGGTGTAGCGCCCGTCCCACACCTGGCCGGCCCACGGCCCCTCGGCGAACTTGCCGATGAGGCGCCGGATCGGGAAATACTCCGGGTTCTGCGGGTACATCCCGCCGACGCGATCCGCCGAGGACGTGTTCAGCGGGCAGTTCCGCGACTGGAACACGTCGCACTGGAACAGCGTGAACACGTAGGCGTTGGGGAGCTGCGGCCCGATGCGGCTGATCATGTCGTTCCGCATGAAGATCGGGCCGGTGTTCGCGCTCGCGCCGCCGATGGCGACGCGGAGCTGGTCGACGGGGGTGGTGTTCAGCACGCAGAAATACGGCCCCGGGACGTCATTCTCCTCCAGCTCGTGCACCGCCTGGAGGAACCGGTCCTCGGTCATCGCCGCCGCCGAGACGCCGACGGTGTCGGTGAACGAGGTGTTCAGCGTGAGGAGCTGGCTGTCGACGCGGTCGCCGTACCCGCGCCGCATGAGCGCCTGCGCCGCGGTGATCCCACCCGCGGTCACCGTGGTGATCGCGAGCTGGTCGCCGTACGCCACGCCGACGCCGTGCTCGGCCAGCGTGATGGAGCGCTGGCTGTCGGAGAGCGCGGTCGGGCTCGCGTCGGTGCCCTGCGTGAGGCCGGCCGCCGCGAGGCTGCCGAGGCGCGGGTACGACTTCACGTTGGTGCCCGTGATGATGTCGTGCCCGCCGAGGGCGAAGCACCACGCGTCCATGACGGCGGTGGGGTAGGCGGTCGGGATGTACCGACCGAGCTGTTCGGGTGGGGTTGCGTCGTCGAGCTGTGCGTTGCCAGTGAATCCGGTGATGGCCATGGGCTGTCCTCTTTCAAGGGATCCGCCCTTGCTCGCTCACCACCGAGACGCCGAACTATTCAGCGTCGGTGATCAGCGGCGACCGGGCGGCACTGCGCCCTGGAGGTGGCTCTCCGCGAGAGACGCCCAGGGCTGTCCGTTGTTGGTGCGCTGCTGCTGCTTCTCGTCGCGAACCGCGAACCCCGTCGCCGCGCCCTGAACCCCTCCGGGGATCTGCGCGGCAACCCGCCGCAGAACTTCCTGCGACGAGCCCCTGAACAGGAACGGTTTCGCTTCCGCGATCTTCTTGACCGCCTCGGCGATCCCGGCGATCGAGCCATCCTCGGCGACCTTGACAGTTCCGTCGTCGAGGAACCGCTGGCTGATCAGCGTGAACACCTCGGGGTCGAGCCCGCCGGCCGCCTTGTACGCGGCGTCGAGCGTGGTGCGCAGGCTCGCCTTGCGCTGGTTCTCCTCGTACGCCGCAAGCCGCGCCTCGGCCGCCTTGTTGGCGTCGAGCGCCTGCTTCTCGTACTCGGATGCCTTCGCGAGCGCTGCGTCGCGCTCCACCGCTCGCTGAACGGCGAGCTTCTCGAACTCCCCGCGCGCGATGGCGCCATCCTCCTCGGCCTTCTTCTTCGCGGCCGCGATCGATGCCTCGAGTTGCTTGGCCTTCGCGGCCTCAGCCATGAGGGACTTGCCCTCGGGGCTGTCGAGGAACGACTGCTTGGCCTTGTCGCGCGCCTGGAACGCCTTCTTGGCCTCCGCCTCGGCCGCCGCTACCTTGGCCGCCGCCGCATCCGCCTGAGCCTTCCAGTACGCCGCCGAGTTCGGATCCGCCGTCTGTCCCGTGGCATCCACCACCGGCTTCGGGTTGGGGGGGCTTCCCGTCGCCGCGACGGCATCCACCGTCTGGGTCCCAGTCGTCGCCGCGGTGTCCGCCACGACGGCGACCGGAGTCGTCTGCTCTGCCATCTGCTGTCTCCTTGAAGAAGGGGCGCGGTATCCGCCGACGCCCCGGGTTACTGCGGGGGTGCTACTCGGACTCGTGCGCGGCGATCCACGAACGCAGGAACTCGATCTCCTTCTCCTGCGTCGCGATCGCGGCGATCGCGTGCTTGCGCAGCGCCTCGTCGGACCCGAGCGCGATCGCCTCGTTCGCTCGGTTGATCACGCAGAGCGCCGCGTGGATCTGCTCACAGGCGTAGTAGCAGTCGGGGTCCTTCTCGCGCATCTCCCACGAAGCCTCGGTGGGCATCTCCATGTCACTCTCCTTCGTCGGTGTTGGTCTTTGGCGGAGCGGCGCTGTGCTTGGCGAGCCACTCACCGGTGAACAGGTCGCCGTCCGGTACGGACGGCAGGAATAGGGCTTCGAGAACCTGATTCACGCGCAGGAATGGGAACTCGTAGGCGAAGTACCCTCGACCGCCGTGCGCCGTGACGCCGCTCTCCACCTTCGGTCCAGGCGCGTCGTCGTCGTTCTTCTTGGCGGCTTCCTTGGCGCCGGCCTTGTCCTCATTGCCGCCCCGCTGGCGTTCGTCCGGGGCGTCTGCGTCGGCGCCGTTCGCCTCCTCGTCGCGGGCGGCGGCTACGAACGCATCCGGATCGAGCCCATCGCGTTCGGCGATCTCCCGGAGGCGCTTCTCCTCGGCCGCACTGATCGTCATCGGACTGCCTCGCGCATCTCGCGGAGTGCCTCGGCAGCGCGGCTACGCAGCTCGCTGTCGTCCGTCTCGCCGCCGCGTCCGCGCGCCCTCGCGCCCGCCCTGCCGTTCTCCTCGGGCGTGCGGTTGTCGGCATCGGGCGCCATGGAGGAGTTGCTCTCCTTCTGCCAGCCCATGACCATCGCGTTCTCGTCGATGATCTGCCGCTGCTTGATGATCGCCTGCTCGCGCGACAGGTCCGGGTTGCGGCGGATGAGCACGTCGATCGACGAGTTGCGGTTGTTCTTCACGTTCGCCTCGTCGACGGTGTTCTCGGTGTTCGGATCCTCCATGAGCGGCTCCTCATGGAAGTCGAGCGTCTTGAACTCCGCCATCGGATCGAGCTTCAGCGTCGGGTGCTCCTCCTGGCTAACCTGCGCCATGACGGTGAGGAGTTCCTTCTCGACGCGGCGCCACGTCTTGACCTGCGAGATGCGCGCCTCCTCGAGCGGCTGCCGCTTGAGCCGGATCTGGAACCCCGAGGTCGCGGTGCTCGACAGATCGTAGACGTCGGCGGCGAGTCCGTACTGCTGGGCGATCCATCCGATGCGCGCCTTGATGACGCTGAGGATGTGCTGCGGATCGCCCTGGAGGTTGAGGACGTTGTAGGTGCCCTTCCCTGCCCACAGGGTGTCGCCGCCGATCGTCTGCCCCTTGGCGACGTCGCGCGGATTGCCCTGGTAGGTGGGCTGGAGCTCCGACTGGAACTGGAGCATGCGCGCCAGCTTGAACAGATCGCAGCCGACGGAGAGCGTGGCCTCGACGATATCCGTGCCGATCGTCGAGCCCCAGAAGGTGTCAATCCGCTCGTCGGCGTGGACCCACACGACGGGCATGCGCCCATAGGGGTGCTCGATGACCTTCGGCTTGTTGCGTCCGTCGCCGACGTCCCAGATCTGCCATTTCTCGGCGTCGACGTAGACGCGCTTGATCGAGATGTAGCCCTGCGTGTTGGGCAGGGTGCGCTCGTTCCACGCCGCCACGGCATCGGTGGGATCCTCGTCGTGCTGGATCACCTGCGTCCGATCGGGAAGCCAGATCTCCAGGCGCATCTTGCCGTCGATCACGCGCGGGGCGAGCCCGACGTCGCGGACGCCGTTGACGTAGAAGTTCGCCTTCGCCAGCCGCTCGTCGAGGCGGCACTCCTCCCATAACTGGCGGGCGATGTCCGTCTGCGCCGGCGTACCGAGTTCACGCGTCGCGCCGTACTTGTAGACGCGGCTGAGTTCCTGGACGATGCGCTTGTAGACGTTGTGCTCGGTGCTGATGACACCGGGCATGAGGTCGCGGATCTTCGGCGACTGGTAGATCCGCCAGAGCTTGGAGAGGAGGATGTCCTTCCAGTCGTCCTCGAGCATCTCGATACGCACCTGCGCGTCGAGCATGCGAAGCCCTTCGGCGTCCGCCTTGGAGCGGCGGAAGCTCTCCCGGACAAGCCGACCCGCCTGAGAATCGAAGTAGTGGGTGGGCTCGTTCTGGCTCGGGATCCTCATCCGCCCTCCCCCCTGAAGGGGCGCTCGAACCCATCGGACTCATCGAACTCAACCGGCAGAACGGCGCACGTGAGGTATCCCACCGCGTCAGCGATGTGCTCGTGCGTGCCGTCCTTCTCCGGTTTGCCGTTGATCATCTTCTGGTTCTCGAGTGCCCCGACGAGTGCTCCGTGTTTGAGATCGGGCGCGATGAACAGGCGGACTTCGCCCCCGGGGTAGTCCTCGGTGTCCGGCCAATCAGACGAGCGGTGCGCGCTACGGAGCGCGCGGCACACCGTCTTGACGCGGTGGTGGATCGCCGGGTTGCTCTTGCCGATCGGCTCGACGCAGGCAAAACCATGCTCGCGCAGAACGTTGATCGCGGCGCTCTCGTTGCCCCGCCCGCCGGCGCCGTCCACTGCGCCGATCGCGTCGGTGATCACAACCGCTGACGTGCCCCATTTGTCCGCCACCGCCCGGGCGTGGTGGTCCGTCGTCGTGTGCAGGTCGACCGCTTCGCCGACGATCCAGAGCCGGTCGACGTTGACGACGCGCTTACGCTTGCCGTCGTCGATCACGCGGCTCTCGCGGTACACCTTGCCAACCGCGACCGCCTCCTTCGAGAAGTCCCACCCCATCACGTAGTCGGCTGCCACGTGGTAGTGGTGCTGCGTCCACTCGCGCGTCGCGTCGCGGGGCTCCTTGGCCTTGCCGTTGGCGTCGCGGGCCAGCGAGAAACGCGCTGCCGTGGGCAGTTTGCCCGGGGCGCGCATGTGGAGCTTGCGGTTGAACAGCCCCGCGTATGCGGCGTCCGGCGGTGCGACGAGCCGTCCCTCGAACTCCTGGGCGTACAGGTCGGCGGGCGTCTCGCGCTTGAACCGTTCGAGCGCAACCATGTTGCGGCGCGGGTTGTCCTCGGTGCGCAGCCGGATGACGGTGCTCTCCGGCTGCCCCTCCCACTCCTGATCAACCTGGCGGATCCACGTGCACTCGCGCTTCGGCGTCGTCGTGATGAACAGTCGGAAGTTCCGGGACGCCGCGCCGCCACCCTTCGCAGCCAGGAACACTGAGTCCGGCATGCGTGACGCCTCGTCGAGTAGGACGATCTTGGTGCTCGGCCCTCGACAGGGGTCGATGTTCTCGGCGGACAGGAACGTGACCGTGTGCCCGTGCGGGAACTTGAAGGCGCGATCCTGCGCGACGAACCGGACGCCCCACGAGGCGTCAAGCAGCGAGCGGAACTCCTCCTCGGGACCTCGGCTCGCCTTGAAGTTCAGGGAGACGACGAACGACTCGCAGCCCGGCCAGCGGAACGCCGTCTTAACGACCTCCATCAGCCCGACGCGCGACTTGCCGGCTTGGCGCCCCGCGAACACCGCGACGTAGAGCAGCTCGCGCGGAAGTGCCGTGACGATCCGGATCTGCTGCTCCTGGATCGTCCACTCGATGGCCCGCAGATCGGCCGGCGCTGGGTTCACCCAGCGGCACGTCCAGGAATCCCAACGCCCGCCGATGACGTGAGGCAGGAGTCGCCCGAGCGTGTTGTCCGGGTTGAGCACCCGGAGGCGCACCGCCATGTCGCGGTAGCGCGTCTCCGGATCGAGCAGGGTTTCTGCGCGGACAAGCTCCTTGTTACTGCCGATGTAAGGCACGACTACACCGCCGGTGTCTTCTCCGCGTCGGGCTCTGCCTTGGGGGCCAGGTCGTCTGGTGGTTCGCCGACGTCACGCAAGTGGCGACCGCCCATGCGCGCTTGCTCGATCGTCGTCGCAGCCGCTACCACGCGCTTGGTGCGTCGTTCTGCCTCGGCGTGCGCCGACACGGAGCGCCGCACCGTCGCGCTCTTGGTGAGCCCGTCATGCTGCGCCCTGGTGATCTTGTTCCGGAGGAGCAGGACATCGATCCGGTAGAGGAACTCGGACTGCGCGTCGGGCTCGCCGCAGCAGAGCGCTTCCTTGATCCCGTCGTAAAGTTCAGCCAGTGCCTTCTTGCTCAGCACCTTGCTCTGAGCACCGGACCCGGGGCCGCCCACTACTCGCCCTCGTGTGCGTTGATGAGCTCCTCGACCGCCACCTCGGCGGAGATCGACATGTTGCTGACGAGCAGTCCGATCATGAACTTGTCCACGCCATCCCATCCGCGCTCGGCTACGACGTCGGGGGCCTTGGTGATTGCGGCGTGCAGGAGCTCCAGCCGGCGCTGGCGGTTGCCAAGGAACTTCCGATTGGCCTTTCCCCAGTCGACCCGCACGCCGTTCGCGTCCTCGAGCACATAGTCGCTGATGTCGTCGCCCAGTCCGCGCAGGTGGCGGAACGGCGCGTCGATCGCCCGCTGCGCGGCATCGATCACTGCCCGGTCCTCGTCGTCGGGCTCCTGTCGCCAACATGGACAGGCGCACGGATCATCGCCGCAGTCGCACTCGCGCCAGCAGGCGTCGCAGGTGTGCGACGCCACGTCGGTCGCCATCGCGCTACCCTTCGGCGGCTTGCGCGGGTGTCACGTCCTCGGCCGTCTCGTCGCGCCCCTCCACCTCGAGCACCCTCCCGTGGCGCGAGTACGGGTGCTGCGGCGGGTATGGTGCGCCGTCGTGGTACGGCTCGAGACGTGCGTCGAGCAGGAGCTTGCCGCCGCGCTTGGCGATGCCATCACAGAGCACGTAGTCCTCGGCGAGATCCGTGGGCTCGCCGCTTGGCTCCGTCGCTGGCTTCATGTGGAACCACGGATCCTCCGGGTCCCACGTTCCCCAGTGCTCTCGGAACCACGCCAGGTTGAGCGCCATGAAGGCGCCACCGGCGCGGCGCACCGGGACCACCTTGCCCATGAACTTGGCCGGGTCCGCGTAGAGCATCTTCCCGTCGTGCTCGACGATCTGGTTGTAGCGTCCGTCGCGCCTCAGCACCGGCGCCGAGATCACCGCCGCTCCCTCGCCATCGCAGGCGGTGAGCATCTGGAGGATCGCCTTGGCGTTGTCGCTCGACGTGTCGGCGTCCACCATGAGCAGGTAATCTGCGGGCGTGGGTGCTCCCGCTGTGCCGTTCTGCCCGCGCGGCGTGAGCGTCAACCGCAAGGCGTTGAACAGGAACCGGTTGCGGTTGCGCGCGATCGAGCAGGAGGAGATGTCCATCCACCCGACGTAATTGAAGGCGTACTTCCGCGCCGACGGCACCAGCAGCCTGTCGGAGAACTTACGTTGCATCTCCGCCTGCATGGTGAAGGCGCAGAGCATTCGCAGGTTGTCCGTCATCGTGCGGTGCTCGAAGCCAAGCTGACCCTTGTAGGTCGGCGTGGCGCAGATCAGGTGCTTCAGCATCGCTTCTCCGTGAGTGCGAGGTTGACGTCGTGCCGCACCATGCGGCCGACGAGATCGGCGAAGCCCACCGTGGGCTCCCAGCCGAGGACGCGTCGCGCTTCACTGGCATCCGCGCGGAGGTGATCCACCTCGGCGGGGCGCAGGTAGCGCGGATGGATCTCGACGTAGTCGTGCCAGTCCAGATCAGCGGCGGCGAATGCGGCCTCCACCCACTCGCGCACGGTGTGCGACTCGCCAGTGCCGATCACGAGATCGCGGGGCTCGTCGAGTTGCAGCATGCGGAACATCGCGTCCGTGTAGTCGGGCGCGTAGCCCCAGTCGCGGCGGGCGTCGAGGTTGCCGAGGAACAGCTTCGCCTGCGTGCCCGCCCTGATCCGCCCGACGGCGCGGGTCACCTTGCGCGTGACGAACGTCTCCCCGCGGCGCTCGCTCTCATGGTTCATGAGGATCCCGCAGGTGACGTGTAGCCCGTGCGCCCGCCGGTAGTTCCGCGCGATGTGGTACGAGAACACCTTCGCGGCTGCGTACGGCGACTGCGGATCGAACGGCGTCCGCTCGTTCTGCGGCGGAGGCGCGGCGCCGAACATCTCCGACGACCCGGCGACGTACACGCGCGCCCTTGGACAGATGAGCCGCACAGCCTCAAGGAGCCGCAGCGTCCCGAGTGCATCGACGTCCGCCGTATAGCAGGGGACATCGAAGGACACCCGGACGTGGCTCTGAGCGGCGAGGTGGTAGACCTCGTCGGGCTGCACCTTGCCGAGGACGTCGACGAGCGCGAGCGGATCCGTCATGTCCCCGAAGTGCAGGACGAGCCGGCGATCCGGAGCGCACGCCGGATCCTCGTACAGGTGATCCAATCGCTCGGTGTTGATCGTCGAGGAGCGGCGGATGATGCCGTGGACCTCGTAGCCCTTGTCGACCAGTTGCTCGGCGAGCCATGAACCATCCTGGCCCGTCGCGCCACTGACGAGCGCTCGCTTCATTTCGCGTCGTCGGTCATCGCGAACGGCACGTAGGCGGCCGGCGCCTTCGGATCGCGCGGGGGCGCATCCACCGTCGGCAGGATCTCGCTCGCCGGGGGGACGCGCATCTGCGCCTGGTGCTCGGCCACCGCGACGGCGATGATCTTCTCCTTCGCCTCTCGCGATTCCCCGGCGGGCTCGTCGAGGACGACGAACAGGCAGCGCAGCCGTGCGGAGTCCGTCACGGAGATGATCCGCCACCCGGCGCGGAGCTTCAGGTTGAGGACGCTTCCATCGCTATCGAGTTCGTCTTCGTTCTTGACGAGGATGCACTTCTGCACGTCGCGTCTCCCTTGGTGTGGGTTGCGATGAACGGCCGCCCAGCAGGGGCGGCGCAGTTAGCTGCGAATCGGATTGCTGCGGTACCACTCGACGGTGCGGCGCAGCCCATCGGCGAGTGATACCCGCGTCCCGAAGTCGAGGAACAGCGACGCGGACGACGTATCCAGACATCGGCGGGGCTGCCCGTTGGGGCGCATCCCATCCCACTCGATCGTGCCAGCGTAGCCCGTCGCCTCGGCCACCATGACGGCGAGGTCGCGGATCGCAACCTCCTTGCCGTTGCCAAGGTTCATGGGCACTGGCTCGTCGTAGTTCTCGGCGGCGAGGATGAGCCCGCGTGCCGCGTCCTCGACGTAGAGGAATTCGCGCGTCGGTGAGCCGTCGCCCCACAGCGTCACCGTCGAGGCGCCTGCGATGCGGGCTTCCTCGAACTTGCGCACCATGGCCGGGATCACGTGCGACGTCTCGAGCTCGAAGTGATCGCGCGGCCCGTAGAGGTTCGCCGGCAGCACCGTGATCGCGTTCAACCCGTGCTCGGCTCGGTACGCCTCGGCGGCCGTGATGAGCGCCCGCTTGGCGACGCCGTAGGCGGCGTTGGTTTCCTCGGGGTAGCCGTTCCACAGATCCGACTCGCGGAACGGCGTCGGGCAATGCTTAGGGTACGAGCACACCGTCCCGACCATGACGACCTTGCGCAGCTTGGCGTGAGCGCACTCGTCGAGGACATTCAACCCCATGCGCATGTTGTCGAGGAAGAACGTCGCCGGCGTCTGTTGGTTCGCGCCGATGCCCCCGCAACGTGCCGCGAGGTGGAACACCACCGTCGGCCGGTGCTCGCGGAGCATCTCGCGCACGTGGTCGGGGTCGCGCAGATCGTAATCCCCGGGCGAGGGCGCGTGGATGTGCATGTCCCGCGCCGTGAGCGCGTCGACGAGATGCCCGCCGAGGAACCCGTAGGCTCCGGTGACGAGGACGTTCTCCTGGTCGAGATCGATCACGGCGTCACGTCCCCGGGCTCCACGTATGGACGACGTCGGCGCCGTCGAGTAGGAACCCGGCGCGCTCGTACATGCGGCAAGCGGCGCGGTTGCTCGCCTGCGTCTTGGCGCGCACGGGACAGCCGATCGCGTTGAGCATGTGCTGGCCGGCGCCGCGCTTGATCGCGCCGATGAGATCAACGCGCGTCGTGTCGTCCCTGTGCGACGTCACCACGTAGCCAACGACGTCCGCACCGCCAGCGCGAAACACCCTGACGTCACCGCGCTTGCGCGCGGAGGCGATCCACCGTCGATGAATCTCGCCGGCTTTCGGTGCGAGTAGCAGATCGGCATGGAACCGCGAGCCCGTGAACGCGCGCTCGGCGTGGTACTCGATCGCCGGGTAGTCCTCGTCAATCGCGCCCTCGAGGGGTACGTGCTCGTTCGTCCATCGCCAGCCGTCGCGCACGTACTCCACGCGACACCCGACGAGCCTGAACCCCTCGGCCTCCAACGACCGAATCCGCGTCCAGTCGTCCGCGTCGGAGAACGCGACGAGGTGCTGCCACACGGCGCGGTGTCGCAGGTCGGCGAGGTTCACCACGGTCCCGCAGCGGTAGCCGGTGACCTCGGTGTCCCACGGGCGATCCTCGATCACGCCGTCACCGCGCGGAACTCGGTGACCACATCGTCGATGTCGGCGGGCGTCATCTCGGGGAACAGCGGCAACGAGAGCGTGCGAGCACCAAAGTGATCGGCGTTCGGGCAGGCGTCGCTTCCCCTGGCTCCTCGGAAGTGCGGGTGCGCGTACACCGGCGGGAAGTGGATCCCCGTGCCGATGCCGCGCGTCTTGAGCTTGGCGGCTACCTCGTCTCGCTTCTCGACCTGCACCGGGTAGAGGTGACAGGCTGACGTGCCGCCGTGGGGCCGCCCGCCGTCGTGCGTCGGTCCGCGCCCCAGCGAGGCGTCGTACTCGCGCACGATCTGAACGCGCGAGTACCATCGCTCGGTGATCCGCCGGAGCTGCACGCGGCCGATCGCCGCCTGCATCTCAGTCATGTTGAGCTTGACGCCGAACTGCTGGCACGTCCGCACGTCGGGCAGGTCCATTCCGAACAGCCGGGCGCGTCGGGCGTACTTGGCGATCGCGTCGTTGTCGGTGATGAGCATGCCGCCCTCGCCGCCGGTCGTGATGTTCTTCGATGCGTAGAACGAGTAGCACGCCACGCTGGAAATGCGCCCCGCCGGACCGTCGTGCCACGACTCGATCGCATGCGCCGCGTCCCAGATGAGCGGCAGTCCAAGAGCGCGCAGGTCGTCGACCGGGGCGAGGTTGCCGTAGAGGTGCACCGGGATGATCGCCGCCGTGTCCTTGGTGATCCTCGTGCGCACCGAAGCCACGTCGATCAGTCCGCGCCCGTCCACGTCGGCGAACACTGGGGTTGCGCCCGTCCACTCGATCGCGAGAGCCGTCGCCGGCCATGTGATCGCTGAGGTGATGACCTCGGAGCCCGTGCCGATGCCGTGCGCCTTGAGCGCCAGGTACAGCGCCGAGGTGCAGGAGTTCACCGCAACGGCGTACTTGGCGCCCTGGTACGCGGCGAACTCCGCCTCAAAGGCGCGGACCCCTGGACCCTGCGTGAGCTGCCCCGAGCGCAGGACACGGGCGACTGCTTCGATCTCCTCGTCGCCCAGGTTCGGGCGGAACAGGGGGACGCTCATTCAATCCTCGGGGTGAATGGGTTGACGTGCCCTCGTGCCCGTGGATCGCCTCCAACTCGGCGATGCTCGGGTAGATCGCCAGGCTGCGGTGCGCCGTCAACCACGCCAGCACGCACTGCCCCGTCGTGAACTCGACGCCCTCGGCAACGATCCCTGTGCCGCTGATACCGGTGGCGTCCTCGACGCGGTGCATGTGGAAGCGGCGCGGTTGGCTCACAGTTGTCCCTCTGTGATCAGCGCGCGGTAGCGCTCCACCGTGCGCGTCATGGGACCGTCGGTGACGGTGCCCGCGCGGAGCGCGTCGGCGATCTCGCGGATCCCGTCCTCGAGCTTCACCGTCCCCGACGGCCGCCAGAAGTCCGGCTTGTAGGACCGCGTATCCGTCGGCATGTCGAGCCGGTGGATACACTGCGCCCCGGTGACTGCGGCCACGCGCTCGGCAAGTGCCTTGGCCGTCATCGTCATGTCGTTGCTGCCCACGTCGACGCTGTCCGGCCGCGGGTTGCACAGGAAGCGGGCGACGTCCCGAACGTGGACGAACGGCCGCCACTGCGTCCCCTCGCCGTAGACCTCGACGACGCCACGGCGCACGGCGTGGAGCGTCATCAGGTTCGGCGCCAGGTCGAACCTCATGCGCGGCGACAGGCCATACACGGTGGCGAGGCGCGGGATCGACAGGCGCGGATCGCCCCAGAAGCGCTTGATGGCCCGCTCGACGGCGTACTTAGCGCGGGCGTACTCGGTGAGCGGGTTGACGTGTACCTGCTCGCCAGTGTCCCCGTACACGGAGCACGAAGACACGTAGGTGTAGTACGAGACGCCTGAGCGGTAGGCGGTAGCCGCGAGGTGCACGGCGCCGCGGAAGTTGTTCTCGATCGTGACTTCGGAGCGCAGGTCGCACGATGGATCGTTGCTTAGCCCCGCCAGATCGATCACGCGGTCGACGCGGTAGAGGTGCGTCTCGGTGATCGCGCGGGTGTCGCCGACAACCACGTCGACGCCGTCGGGTAGGTTGCGCCCGAAGTAGCAGCAATCGATCACGGTGACAGCGTGTCCCTGCTCGATCAGCATGGGCACGAGGACCGAGCCGATGTAGCCGCAGCCGCCGGCGACGAGGATCTTCATGTTCGCAGGGCCTCGCCGCTCATGCGCTCCTCGATCTCCTTGGCGATCACGTCGAGCGTCGTCTCCCACTTCAACTCGGCGAGCCCGTCCATCGCCTTCGCCTGCATCTCGACGAGTTCCGCCTCGGGCGCGTTCTGCCATCGCTCGAACGTCTCCCGGTCCTCGGCGTGCTGGCCAGTGAGCGGGATCGACGTCTCGAAGCAATTGGCGGGCGTGAGCATCGGGACGAACCCGCGACTGATGTTCTCGAGCGGCGCCACGGGCTGGCAGTCCCACTGCGTCGCGCACACGAAGAAATCAGCCTGCTCAGCAAGCCGCACCCACGTCGGAGCGTCGGCGTTGTCGAGCCAGCCCGTGACCTCGCAGTGCGCCGACCGCTTGCCCGTTGCCCATTCCCCGTTGCCGATCAGGTACCGGTAGCCGAGCTCGGCGAGGATGCCGTCGACGTAGCCAACGCCCTTCTGCTCGCTCACTTGCCCCACGTAGAGGAACCCGCGCTGCCCCGGCGGGTTGAAGCTGCGCTTCACCTGCGGGAACAGGTCGCGGCTGAACCCGAGCGGCGCCTGCACCGCCTTCTTGCGGAAGCGGGCGAGCACGGGGTCCTGCGCGCTGTGCTCCCACACCCAGGCACCACAGAGCGCTACGAACGAGGGCGCTCTGCGTAGTACGGACAGGTGTGCCTCGTGGAGACTGAACCGATCGTAGGGGTGCTTCAGTTCCGACGGCCAGCCGATGATCGGGACGATGCGCCGCCACTGCCGCTCAAGCGCGATGTTTGCCCACGGACCGATGTGCCCGACAAGAACGTCATCCTCCGTTGCTCCGACCTCGGCCGTCCCCATGCTGTGCAGCTTGACGGCAGCGGCACCGAACCGAGCTTTGATCCCCTCGGCCATGTGCCAGGCGATCTCGGAGTTCGCGCAGAGCTTGCCGCCACCGCTACCCGGATGAGCCGGTGCAGTCCAGCGGACTGCGGCATAGGTCTGGTTCCAGAAGAAGTGGATCACCGCGTCGCCCTCACTGCCTCGACGATCGCCATGAGTTCCCCCATGCGGGCGTGCCAGGTGTGGTGTGCGGCGAGAGCGACGGCGTTCGTGCGGACCTCGGCGCGCACATCGGAGTAGAGCTCGTCTACGACGTTGCCGACGATCGCCTCCAGTTCGGCGGACTCCCACGTGTAGCAGTTGCGCCCGTGCTCCAGGCCCAGCCCCTCCATGTCCGGGAACCGCTCGACGAGCGTCACGGCACCGGAGGCGAGTGCCCGGAACAGGCGATCGCTCGTGTAGCGCGGCAGGTCGTTGCAGATCGACATGCTGATCGCCGCCTTCGCCCCTGCGTACACCGGGGGCTCCTGCGACTGCGTCAGCGGGGGGCGCCCGCTCGGCCACTTGCCGCCAGTCCACCGGCCGCCGTACACGCCGAATCGCGCACCGAGTAGCTCCTGCATCTGGCGCGCGACCTCGCGCCGCCGCTCGTAGGCGGGGATGTGCGGATAGCAGCCGGCGAGCAACACCACGTCGGGCGTACCCGGCGCTGGCGGTGCCGGCTTGTATCTGTCGTCGACGCCGATCTGGAGGTAGCCCGGGTGCCGCACCTTCTGCGCGGCGTACTCGTCGGGGTGCCGGGTGTTGACAACGAGCGACGTGTCGCACGCCTGGCCGAGTTCCACGAACCACCGGCGCTGGACGTCGACCGGGTGGTAGTGCTGGTCGCCGTCCCAGTTGACGATCACGCACTCGGGCGGCACGTAGGCGCGCACCTTCTGGATCACTTCGCGCGTGATCGGCGTCTCGCGCTGAAGCTGCATGAAGATCAGCGTCGGGCGCAGCTCGTACGCCGCCGTCAGCAGATCGTCGACGAGGGAGCCGCGCTTCTCGGACACCTGCCAGTCGATGACGCCCCCGCGGTTGGCGAACGGATGGCACAGGGAGGCGAGCGCCGCGTTCAGCGAGGGCTGCGTCTCCTGCGGGGTGCGCAGGGCGACGTGGAGAACGCGCTCGCTGCGATTCGGCTCGAACGAGGGAGGAAAGCACCCTACCTCGGGGACGAGCACGGATGGCCACGAGTCGGCGGCGCGGCGGGGAGGCGTCACGCGCACCACCGGGAGAATGTCACGTCGCGCGTGGTGAGCGCGAGCGCCGCTGCCTCGCGCGCCCCGTCACCACAGAGCGTCCCGTCGGCGATCGCGCTCAGGACGTCCTGGTGCAGCACATCCTCGTCACTGTGCGCACGCTCGTCGGCGTCGTCGTCGGCCATGCGCCGGATCTTGTCGATCCGCTCGCGGATCTCATCGGGTGTCACGGGTTCGATCCCTTCAGTTGGAGTTGACTTGCGACCTGCGATCTAACTTGCGGCTTGCGATCTACCGGAACGGGCACACGTCCCACAGCGCGTCGACGTCCACCTTCGCGGCGTAGGGCGGGATCCATGCCAGGAAGTTGTCGACCGGGAACACCTCCCGCTCGCACAGCATCGGCTCGCCTGGCGGGTCCATACTGACGCTCAGGTAGAAGTCGCGGAACTTGGTCCCGTCGCCGCAGAGCTTGTCCGAGAACCGCGCCCACCCGAACGGGATCCCGTAGGCAGCGGCCACAACGAGCCCGTGCAGCGACGACGAGAGCACCTTGTCACAGGACGCGATCCCGTCGATCACGTCCTCAATGGGTCCGAGCAGGTCGACGATCCTCACGTCGGGGTTGTCCCCGTAGGCGGCGTGCACCTGCGCTTGGTCCAGGAAGTGCGGCACGATCCCGAGCTTGACGCGGGGGAGCGGCTTCGGCGTGTGCAGCCTCGGCAGGAGGAGCCCGGGGTCGCCGTACACCTGCGGACACCTTCGGCCAGCGGCTTGAACGCGGGCACGGGTGAGCGGTCCGCGCACCGCCAGGAACTTGACGTAGGGGTGCACCGGGTCGTCCCACGATCCGATCCCCGTGCCCCAGATCAGGCAGGGGGCGTGAGCGTCACCGATCACGGAGCCGGCGCCGACGACCTTCTCGGCGGTGTGATCCGTGGGCACGTACACCGGGGTGTGCCCGAGCTTGCGGATCATCCAGGGAGTGAGGGCGTCGCCGAAGTTGGTGTTGACGTAGCCCCACCAGTGGACGGTCGCCACCTACGTCTCGTTACCGGCGCGCACTCGCGCGAGCGCGGCGGTCGCTATCGTGTCACGGGAGAACCCCATCAGTTGGGACCCGAACACGTATGGATACACGCATACAGCGTATCCCTGGCCATCCACGCGCTCGACGGTCATCGTGGGTCCCGTGCCACACGTCAGCCGCACGACATCGCCCACCTGAATGGGTTCGCTCATGGCGCCGACCCCTCACACGCCACGGTGACGAGCGCGCACGAACGGGCGTAATCGTTCAGCGCGTGGATCTCCGGGTCCTTGTCCGTGGACCACGGAGAGACTCCGGTGAACCCGGCGTTCTCCAGTGCAGCCTTGAGCGTTGCCGCCGTGAAGGCTTGCCGGTGCGCAAGGAACGGGTGGTCGGTGCTCGCCGCCTCGCCGTACAGCGCCGAGTTCCAGGCGCTCCCGTTCCGCGAGGAGCGTAGCCGGTTCTCAACGATGCCCTCGAGATCGATCGTCGCCACCCGCAACGTCCCGCCGGGCTTCAGCGTCCGGCGCAGCTCGCGGAGCACCACGTCGAGCTTGTCCGGGTAGATGTGCTCGGGACCGTGGCTCCAGTAGATCGACGAGATGATCCCCGAGGGGATGCCCTTGGTGTCGTACAGGTCGAGCACCACGTCGGCCGCTGGCGTCCGGATCCCGTCGCAGTTGATCCACCCGCTCGCGGCAGGGAGGCGCTTGAGCCCGCACCCGATGTGAAGCTTGGCGTTGCGGCGCCACTCAGGGCGGGGGCGCACGATCGCGGCCTGCTCCTTGGCGGTCCATCGCTCGCGGTACAGGTTGGAGTCGGGGCGGCCGGCCGCGTTCTGCCCGCCGTGGTTCCCCTCCCTGAGTGCGTCCTGCGGCTTGGCGTCGTGCACCTGAGCCGTGGAAGTGAGGATCTTCCACCCGAGCTTCCACGCCCAGCACCCGGCCTCGGTGTCCGCCGCGTAGGTCCGGTAGATCGGATTCCACAGAGCGCGCCCCGTCGGATCCCCCTGCGCCTTGGCGACGTCCTCGACGCACGCCCGTCTCCAGACGCCGTAGTTCACGTACGGGCGATCGGGCGCACAGTGGTCGTAGCGGAACGGTCCCCACGTGTCGAACGCGAACGCGACCGCACCGACGGACGGATCCTTCTCCAGCGCCGCGATCGCCTGCGCCCACATCCCATCGGTGAGCGCCTCGCTGTCGTCGTTGAAGTGAGCGACCCACTCAGCGCCGGCATCGAGCGCGAACCTAAACCCCAGGTTGAACGCCGTGACGGCGCCGGTGAGCGGGCCACGCTGGCCGATCAGCACCACGTCGGGCTGCGCCGCCAGGTACTCACGGCAGCCGTCCGTCGAGCCGCCGTCCACTACCACGAACGTGACGTCGAGCCCGGCCGCCGTCTTGCGCACGGAGTCGAGCGCACGGGTGAGCAGGGACAGGCGGTTGTAGGAGCCCAGGACGACGTGGAGCGCGGTCACGGCCGCACCGCCGCTCGCGCCGCGTCGAGTCGCTGGTTGATGTAGTCCATGTCCCCGCGGATCGCGTCGTGTCGGCGTCGCCACTCGTCGTCACGCGCCTTCGCGGCGCGGTACTCGGCGGACAGTTCAACGCGACGAGCCACACCCAGGGGAGCGCCAACGGCCAGGCTTTCCTCCAGCGCGCAGACCATCACGTCGCTGGATTCGTGCGGCGGGATCCCGAAGCCGTACGTCACGCAGTCGGGGTGGAAGGTCCAGTCCTCGCCCCACGCGCCGAACCACCAGCAAGCCGTCGTCTGCGTCGCACCGTCGAGCCCGCAGTAGTCGCAGCGGGTCACGGCTGCACCGGGCGCTTGAACACCCACACCGCGCCGGGGCAGGCGGCGAGTTCCCACCCGTCGGCGCCCAGGCGGTCGCACTCGTCGTTCACCTTGTCGGGAGTGATGGGACGCCTGATGACGCGGTACTCCCACTGCGTGCGAGGAGGCGGCGTTGGCTTCCTCGCCTCGTCCATCATCCGCTTCGTCGTCGTGCAGTCGTGCGGGTAGGTGCTACCGCAGAACGGGCACAGCGGCGGGGGGTGGATGTCGCCGCACGGCATCAGGCGCCCGCTGCCCGCAGGATGTCACGGACCCGACGAGATGCGGCGCCCCGCGCGCGGTGCGAAGGGAGCGCCAGCCACTCCGAGCGCATGCGCCGGTAGATGTCCCCGATCGCGTGGACCTCGCCGCCGGCCCGTGCCGCAGCGTGGGCCTGGCGCGCGTACTTGCGCAGCCGCTTGGCCTGCTTCTCGTTCATTGGTCGATCCTTGGGTTGGGGGTTGAACTGCTAGAAGTCCTCGTCCGTCTCGCCCATGCGCTCGCCGGTGCCAGTCTCGACGACCGCCCTGGCGGCCTCGGAGATCCGCATCCACGACGAGCCCATGCCCATCACGTCTCCGATCGCCTGGCTGAGGTGCTCCATCATGATCCGGTCCAGCACGGGGTCGAGGTCGTTGGGCACGTCGCCCAGCCGGTCGAACCCATAGTGTTCCACCGCGTGAAGGCGGGCACCGCGCCCACTATCCGCGCCATAGCCCTGCCCACCGGACGGGTAGCTGATCAGGAATAGCGGATCGCCCGACTCGGTGCCCTTGAATGTGACGGACACGTTCTCGGTGAACAGTCCCGACTCGTGGAGCGGCGTGTTCATGTCGACCGTACCGTACGCCTTGTTGCGGTTGCCGCCCGCGCGCACGCGAAAGCGATCGGCCCGTCCCCCCGGCGCGCCGCGCGTGCCGTCGTTGCGCTGGCGCATGCGCCGGAGGCGCCGCTCGACCGTGGCGTCCCTGAGCGCCGGAAGCGGGCGGCCCTGCGCGTCGAGCCCCTGTGCGAACTTCTTGCGAAGGTCGTCGCGGATCAGATACGTCGCCCGCTTGGCGATCTCTTTTCCGTGGAGCGCGATTTTGAACTTCGGCGTCTCAAGCTCGACGCGCACGCGGATATTTTTCACCACGCCGTCGGTGATTGCCCCGGCGAGGTCGCTCGTCGGCGCGAGCCGGTTGCGAACGGCCGACCCCTTGGCAAAGCGCAGATCGAGCGTGCGCGTCGTCGGGATCAGGTCAACGGCGTCGTCATCGTCTCGCGCCATGGCTCACGCCTCCGGTCCCCTCTCATGGGCGATCGCCTGCCTGCCGTTCGCGAAGGTGATCACCGTCGGGCGACACCAGCAGTCTTCGTCGAGCACGTGGTGCGCCCGCCATCCCCAGCGTGCGAGCCCGCGCCCGAACTTGTAGCGCACCGGCCACCGTCCCGGAACGCGGCTTCCCTCGCGGAGGACGCACTCGAACTCGCCGAGGGCGATCGTTACGCTCTCGTCCGCGTCCCGCATCGGTAGCACCGCTCCTCGGGATCCTGGACGATCCGGTAGCCGTCGGTGTTGACCCACCGCATGGGACCGCGCGGGCGGTGGCCGTAGACCAGCCAGCACCACAGGCGGCGCAGCACTTAGAACCTCTCCGTGCGCTCTGACGCAGGAACGACCACGGCGGTACCCCTCGCCGGATCCCAGTTCACGTGGTCGCCGTCGTGCCCCGCGTCGAGTTGGCAGAAGCCGATGCGGCAACGTCCGGGCGTCAACCGACGCAAGGTGTGTAGGGCGTCGAGCAGACGCTCGAGCTTGTCGAGCTTGCCGTTAATCGCAGCAAGGATCTCGTCCAGACGATCGAACCGGTCGGCGCTCACGCCCGCCCCCACGGCACCCGCCACGCGACACGCTGGTCGACTCCGTCGGGGTTGGCGTACAACAGTTCCAGCGCGCCACCGTCGGGAATCGTGTCCTCGCCCTGCAGCTGGTAGAGGTACATCCCGCAGCACATCGGATGACGGTCACGGGGCACGGACGCGCCGATGAGGAGCTGGTACTTCCTGCGGCAGACGAGGCAGCGGTACAGCGCCGGCGCCGGCATGGCTACTCCAGCGAGAGCACTTCGCGCGCCGCCGCGCTGGCATCATCGCCCGCGATTCGCCCCTGTGCGATGAACACGAGCAGGCAGCCGCGCAGTAGATGCTCGCGCTGATGAGCCGCCTTGCGATCCTCGCACTCGACGAGGATCTTCACCTCGTCGACGCCGTCGGCAATGAACCGGCGAATTGCGGCGGGACTGTCGAGGTCGTCGTTCGCGTAGCTGAGCATCGCCGACGGGTCCGCCGAAGTGACTAGCATCCGATCCGACACAGGCGAGAGCCGTCCGTAGCGGGTGAACTTCTCCTCGCCGTTCGCGATCGCCCGTGCGGTGCTGTCGTCGTTCATCGCCAGATCCTCCCCGGTGTAGTGAGGCTTCACCGGAAGGTGAAGTACCCCGATAAATTGAGGTGCCCCGATAGCCACGTTCTTACCCCGCCCGGTGGAGCACGATCCGGGAAGGCCGAGTGCTCGGGACCACGCACGCCGTGGATCGTCCGGTGTCGCTTGCGCGCCCGGCGGGCACGTGGCCGTCGCCCCGATGATCCCGTAGAACGGAACGACGCGAGCGGCTCGACCGCCCGGGATGCCGCGTGACCGCAGGCCGAAGCGCGGCGGGGATGGCGGCTCATTGGTAGCGCTGGACGGGATCGCACCGCCAGACAGGTGGGCATGAACCACCGTCGCCCCTCGGGCTCAGCGCATCACATCTCAGTCACGATCGTCGGAGCGCCAGATCCCGTACCCGCCACCCTTCGCAGCCAGGAACACTGAGTCCGGCATGCGTGACGCCTCGTCGAGTAGGACGATCTTGGTGCTCGGCCCTCGACAGGGGTCGATGTTCTCGGCGGACAGGAACGTGACCGTGTGCCCGTGCGGGAACTTGAAGGCGCGATCCTGCGCGACGAACCGGACGCCCCACGAGGCGTCAAGCAGCGAGCGGAACTCCTCCTCGGGACCTCGGCTCGCCTTGAAGTTCAGGGAGACGACGAACGACTCGCAGCCCGGCCAGCGGAACGCCGTCTTAACGACCTCCATCAGCCCGACGTTCTGACTCGGGATCCTCATCCGCCCTCCGTCCTCGCCGATGGTCGGCGGGTGCTCGCAAATCGTGGACTTCAGTCGGGAATCGGGCTCTCGGAGGGTGGGAGTTCGACCGGCGAGCAGCGGATGGCCGTTTTGATGGCCTCGCTAGAGAAAAAGGGTATAGATGTCCGAAACTTAACCGCGCGCATCCGCTCTCCGATCAAGTTCAGCCGGGGCAAGCGCGGCCAGTGCGA
>ERZ1292632.358-Hain-H43-01um-R2-358-length-47109-cov-7_pt1 | contig 20910 bp, 13 predicted proteins | sample MGYA00564407_ERZ1292632 | MGnify/ENA primary metagenome ERZ1292632 (study PRJEB36523, sample SAMEA6512637) | groundwater metagenome | collected 2019-01-08 | study: AquaDiva: Metagenomics assemblies of 32 groundwater samples | reverse complement strand
GCCGAGTCGGCCCTGACCGTGGGCCGTCCGATCAGCTTCGGGCTTGCCATCAGCGGCGTGGCCGCGAAGATCGGCGAGCGCCAGTTCCGCACCTACGGCCGGAGCCGCCTGGAGGAGCACTTCAAGCGCCTGTCCTCCAACTGCGTCGGCATCCTTCACCGCGGCTGGTGCCGGCGCCTTGTCGCCGGGACGGGCGTCGGGTTCGCCGACTTCCCGACGTTCAACGGATTCGACAGCACCGCGGGCTACCTCGAAAGCGCTGCCAAGGCGTCGCAGACCAACACGGTCGGCGGCTTCAACAAGGGCACCTGGGCGATCACGGCCCCGGGCGCGACCAACGCCGTCGGCGACCTCGCCAACGCGTTCGGGACCAACTTCAACAACATCTTCGCCATGCTGACGCAGATCGAGCGCGTCAAGGCGGTGTCGATGGGCAAGAAGTTCGGCCTCATGTCGGACGGCTTCCGGGACAACTACAAGAGGTACATGCAGGCGTACGAGCGGTGGACCTCCGCGAACGACGTGGACGGCGGCAAGGTCGTCGAGGTGTTCCAGGGCATCAAGTTCTACCTCGACACGTTCATGCCGGACGCCGGCGCGACGACCACGGCCAACCCGATCAGCGCCATGGTCATCGATGCCGAGGACTGCTACCCGGTGTGGGCGCCCGCGATGAAGATCGGCAACATCGAGCTGCCGGACGGGCGCTTCGGCGCCGGCGAACTCCGCCCGGTGAGCGGGCTCCAGAACGTGTTCGCGATGCCGTTCGCGGCCGCGGGCAGCGTTCCGACCGTCCTCTTCGGCTCGCACGGCGTCATCCGCCGCGGCGAGACCTACTGATCCTTCCCCCTCCGACGGAGAAACCATCATGGCACGCGTCTTTCTCATGGACTACGCCGGAACCGGCGACTACGGCACCCAGAGCATCCGCGTGTGGTGTACCGCCGCGGTCACCGCAGGCGACTGGATCGCCATCGACAGCAACGACACCACCAACCCGTCCGCGCTGGAGGGCTGGTCGTTCGTCACTGCGGACTCGGGAGTCGAGGGCGACTACGACACCATCGGCGTCGCCATGGATACCACCACGGCGGCCGGGTTCGTCACCGTCCAGATCGGCGGTCGGTACGACGGCGCCAACGTCGCCGATGCGGTCACGCTCGGCCAGAACCTCGTCATCAGCACCACCGCTGGGCGGGCCGCGGCGGTTGCCGCCGAGGGCACGTCCTCGCGCATCATCGGCAAGGCGCTGAGCGCGGGCGACGCCAACAACGACGCGAACGTGTGGATTTTCCCCCACCCCGCTTTCGTTTGAGCTGAGCTTTCCCACGGCGGCACCGGCGCTCCTCTCCTCCGGGGGGCCCCGGTGCCGCTCTCTTTTTGGGGTAGACTGACCGGGGAGTCGGAATGTCCTTCGGCAACGCTCGCGCTACTCTCGATCGGCTCGGCGTTCTGGTCGGGCATTCCCCGCAGGACCGGGACACGCGCGAGGCGCGGCTGGACAACTTCAACGGGCACCTGTACGACATCTGCGAGCAGGCGCCGTGGCGCTTTTTGCAGACGGAATCGGACCTTCTGGTGTGGCGGGAGCGCACCTACGCGCAGGCCGGGAACGTCTCGGCGACGATGACGAACGCGGCGCATATCGTGACGTTCGCCTCGTCGCTTGGGGCGTTCCTGTCCGGGGGGCACGCGGACGGGCTCACGTTCAACGACGGGACGAACGACTACACGATCGGCCGCGCCACGTCGGCGACGGTGCTCTACCTCGTGGAGCCCTACGGGGGTCCGACGGGGAACAACATCGTGTGGAGCATCAAGACCGACAAGGTGCTGCTTCCGGCCGACTGCCTTCAACCGCTGGGGTACATCGATCGCGAGAATGGCCGTGGGCGGCTTGTGGCGCTGGACCGGCGCCGGGAAGAACTCTACCTGTCGCCGGACGGGGACAACGCCAGTGGGGACGTGTGGTGGATGGTGGACGGGGACTTTTCGCGCGACCGGTCTCCGGACTCCACGCTGGTTGCGACGGCATCCACCGCGGCCGGAACGCTGACGGCGAGCAGCATCTACCAGTATTGCTACACGACGACGTATCAGGGCCGGGCGACGATGCCCTCGATCATCGTCGAGGCAACGACCGGGGGGGGGGCGGCCAACCAGATCGTACTGACCGGGATCGAGGATGTCCGCGATGGCGCACTTGCCACGGGCGTTCTGAAAACGGTCTACCGGCGGCAGGTGTCGAGCGGTTCGACGACCCTGGGGAACATCAACGGCCGGTGGTTGCGGATGGCGCTGCTCACGGAGGCGGCGACGACCTACACGGACGATGGCACCGTGGTCCCGTCCGCGTCGGACTCGCTCGCGCTTCACTTCGAAGGCCCGCGCCAATGGATTCGCCCTCGCTGGTTCCCGTCCGCGGACGCGACGTTGCGGGTGCGCTTCCTCCGCCGGCCGAATCGGCTCATCGCGGACAGCGACATCCCCGAAGGGCCGCCGAACCTGTGGCGGCTCATCCTGCTCCGGGCGGCGATGGAGATCGTGGGAACGAACAGCGAGCTGGCGAAGTCGCGGGATTGGGAGCGCCAGGCGCTCGACCTGATGAAGCGGCTCCGGGCCAACTACCTGGAGACGCCCGATCGCGGGTCGCAGAAGGCGATGTGGGGCGTCACCACGCACGCTGGGTATACCGTGCCGGTGCGCGGGAACCTTGTGGTGGGGGACTTCGGTAGTTGATGGAGACAAAGCCCGCGATCTACCCGCAACTACTCGGCATGGATCGCCGGTGGGGGGTCGATCCGCGGTTCGCGACCGAGATTCGGGACATGCGATGGAACGTTGGCCGGATGGCGTGGGAGAGCGCGGGGGGCTCCCGCCGCATCAGCCTCGGGACGACCCAGGACGAGATCACGTTCACCTCGCCGTGGGCGACGACGACGGCGATTCAGTCGATGCACTTCTTCACGCAGCACAATGGCGCGCGGGCGTGGTTGATCTACGAGGACTCGGCGGGGAACCTCTACCAGTTCAACCCGTCCACGGCGGCGCGATCGGCCTCCCCTGGGGATGTGGCGCGCGATCGGGCGAACAACGCGCTGACGGACCGCGCGGTGGTGACGGCGCCCTGGCAGCGGTCGCAGTCCGCGGCGTGGGGGGACTACCTCTACCTCATCAATGGCATCAACCGGCCCCTTGTGTTCGACGGATACGTGTGGGACTACGCTGGGTTCTCGACGCCAGCCGGTCAGCCGTCGGTGACGGTCATGGACTCCCCGCACGCGACTACGATGTCTGGAACGAAGCTCACGAGCATCGGGCTCGGGCCGACGAGCGGCACCGCGGGGTCGAACTACAAGTGTGGGTACCGCTGGCGCTCGTCCTGCGTCAACGCCCGCGGGCAGGAATCGCCTCTCTCGGAACCCTCGTCGATGGTGACGTTCACCAACACGGGGGGCACCGGAGTCACCGACGGCGCCCACTTCGCGCTTGTCAACGTGCCGCTGGGCGGGGCCGAGACCGCGGCTCGGAAGCTCTATCGAACGCAGAACATCTTTGATAGCAGCGGGAACCCCGTCCCTGGCTACGCGGAGCAGTTCTTCTACCATTCCACGATTCCCGACAACGTGACCACCCTGGTCATGGACGGCCTCCTCGACAGCAATCTGGTGGCCTTGGTGGAGCCACTGTCGTTCGGGCCGTGGCCGTTGAACGGCAAGTATCTGTGCGCGTTCCGGAGCACGATGTTCGTTGCCGGCGATGCGACGAGCCGCGTCTACTTCTCGTACCCGAATCACCCGGAGCGGTTCCCGCTCAACAACGTGATTGACATCGGAGACGCGCACCTGGGGCCGATCACGGGCCTGTACCCACTTCGAAACGCGGTCATCGTGTTCAAAGCCTACGGTATCTACCTGATCAAAGGCAATCCGGTAGACGGGTTTCATGCCGAGCGCCTGACCCGCTCCGTCGGGTGTGTGGCTCCGAACACGATCAAGGAAGTCCCGGGGACCGGGCTCGTGTTCCTGTCGAAGCTCGGGGTCTACGCTCTGCCGCCGACCGCCGAGGGAGACGGCACGCCCGCGCAGCCGATCCCGCTTCACCCGCCGGTGAAGGACTACATCGACCGGCTCAACGCGTCGGCACTCATCGGCGCGTGTGCAGCGGTCTCCCATCGCGACCAGGAATACTGGCTGTGCGTCCCTGAGATCGGGCAGGACAACAACAACCTCGTTCTGGCCTACCATTACGACATCCGCCAGTGGTCGTACCGGCGTGACTTCCCGATCTCGGTCATCTTGGAGACGACCGATCATCGGAGCCATCTGATCTACGGAAGCTGGGACATCGCCACGGCGGCGTCCCGCGGAATCTTCGTCTACTCGGTCGGGTTCCCGGACAAGAACGGGGTCGCCATCGCCCCGCTCTACCGAACGGGCTGGATGGACGCGGGCGGTGGCAACTGGCGGGCGCTCATGCCGCTCGGCATCCTCGTCCGCGCGGGACTCCACGGCAACAACACGCTGTCGCTGGACATCCACAGCAACCGCAAGAACGAGGCGTGGCCGGCAGCCACGGCGGTGCAGCAGCAGTACAAGGAGGACGAGGTACCGGTCTACGGCGGTGCGGTCTACGACGGTGCGGCCACCTGGCAGGCGCTCCGGCCGGGCCCCGTCCGATTCGACATCCAGGCCCCGAAGCAGGCGATGGTCCATGAGGTCCGAGCCTCGTTCACGCCTCAATCCGGGCGGCGCTGGATGACCCTTCAAGCGGTGGCGCTGGAGACTGCGCCGGACGACCCGAAGAACAAGGCGACGACCTACCAAGAGCGAGGGGGCCGATAAGGCGATGGGCCAGCGGTACCGCCACAACTACCAGGAGACGGGCGACATCATCGACCCGCTGTTCTTCGTCCTGGACAACAACGAGATGGCGGGCGAAGTCAACGGCGCCCTGGACCGGGACAACTTCGCGTCCTCCGACATCGCGCAGAACGAGGTCGTTGCGCGCGCGTTCACCCGGGTTGACCCGTTCACGAGTTCAACCGCATACGTGCCGGAGAACCTGACGACGAGCTGGCAGGGCGGAAACGGCAACGATGCCGCCGGGCTGTTCGAACAGACGATCACCTGTACCGTGGACTGCCTCCTCGTCGTTGAGACCGCGCCGGAGTGGACGTGGGGCGGCGCTGCCTGGTCGAACACGGCGTTCGGGACCGGCGCGCAACTCATTTCGGACACGCTTCAACTGAAAATCTCGGTTGATGGCGTGCTGGTGGCGATCTCCGGCTTCTTCGAGGACATGCACCTGTCCTACGCGACCTACCTCGTCGGTCCCTACATCGCGACGGCTGGGGATCATGTCGTGCGCGTCGAGGTTCAGCTTGGCCGGCGGGCGTACGCGGGGCTTGCCTACAACGGGACGAACCTCAACGATGTGACGTTCAACACCCGTAGCCTGATCGTGACGCAGGAGCGCCGGTAGAATGTCCCGCGTTGCCATTACCGATCTCGTGACGGGCAACGTGGCGCTGAGCGCCGCCGTGAACGCGACGCTCGCTTCCTGGGTCGCGGCCCTCGCGCTCGCGGCGCTCGGCGCGAACAACGTCCGTCCGGAAGGGATCGACCGACGCACGCTGTCGGGGGCCGCCCGCGCGGTTTACTCCGCCGGCCAGGGAGCCACCCCGTTCTACGCGAGCGGGCCCAGCAGCGGGGCGGTGACGAACGCGGCCCCGCCCTACATCGTCGTCAATTGTGGGGGGGCCGTTCAGACCGGGGATACCGCGCCAGCCGTCGGAGACCTCCTCACGATCCGAGCCGCAACGCACTTCACCTCGGAGAGTACGTCCGCGGTGAATCAGACGCTCGTGGACCTCGTGATCGAGTGGAGCATCGACTCGGGGGCGACATGGAACACGCAGGCGGGAACACGCCAGCGGTTTCAGGTCCGAGCGCTGCCGCCCGCGCCGGCGCCGACCTCGCCGGCGCACATCACGGGAACTGCGCTGCTCATCGCCTCGATCCTGTCCGCCGGAATCCCGACGCGCTACCGGCTTTCGTTCATCGCCACGCCCGGGAACGTCACGTTCTACAACGCTTCGATCTACGTCGAGGACTACGCGAAGTAGCATGCCCCTTTCTCTCACCGCCATCGCCTCCGGAGCCACGATCGATGCCGACGTGCTCAAAGCGCGCGCCGCGAGCATCGAGCGGTACATCAACGAGCAGATCGCGGTGGGCGACCGTGGTACCAACTGGATGAACAGCGTTCATGTCTTTTCCCCTGACTTTCAGTACGCGGGCGCGAGCGCTGGCCGGCTTCCGCTGAGTGGCGGCGAAGTCTGGTGGTCACGGCGCGAAGAGGACAAGTCGCGTCGGTTCGTCACCTCCTGGCGCATGACCGAGGATGGCGTCGCGATCCCAGGGCTCTGCCGAACGATCCACCTCCGCCAGAACATCGCGGCAACCGGCTACCGACTCGTCGTGCTCGCGAGCTTCTACGCCTTCGAGTACGGCGGATGGTTCGATGCTGGGAGCGTGCTGGACGGACCGAGCGAGCGCTGCGCGACCTTCCGCCTGGCAATCAACGGCACGGGCATCGCGGCGACAAACCGGCATCTTCACCGGTCGTCGGATGACGACCCCGCCAGCCCCTCCCTATCGCCCGCCGCTGTCGCCTACAACGGCACGATCTACGCGCGGAAGCAGATCACGATGATGTACGCCGACGACGGTACGCTCGCTGCGGGCGCGGGGCTTCACGACATCGAGATCCGATGTGCCCCGATCCCGATGGCAACCGACCATTGGAAGCACATTTTTGTCGATCAAGGCACCCTCATCGTTCGCTATCGGGACCGTTAGGAACTTGACGGGGTGGCTGTGGAAGCCCATCTTTGAAGCATGCTGCTCCTCCTCCTCCTCGCCTGCGCTCCCGAGTCCACCGTCGTCACGCTCACCTGGTACGCCGAGGAGCTGGAGTGCGAGGAAAACCAGGCTGTATGGGTTCCCCCGTCTGACGGCGTGATCGTCATCTACACGCGGTATGAAATGAATGGCATCAACTTTTGGTCGTCTTTTGCCTACGACGGTGGTGTCCAAGGTCAGGATTCCGACGATGATCGGGTCGTCGTTGCCTGCTCCCGTGACGTGTCGCTGGTCTACGCCATCGTGGACGGATCCGACGAGGGCTGAAACGGGGTAGACTGCTCCGAACAGCCGGAGTTCTGCATGGCGACCTACAAGACGACCATCGACAAGGAGGCCGTCGGCGCGGCGGCCGGGCAGGGAGCCCTTACCGGGGTGCTGGCGGGCGCTGGCGCGGGCGCAGCCATCGGCTTGGTGGGTGGCCCAATCGGCGCCTTGATCGGAGGTGGGATCGGGGCCTTGGTCGCGGGGGCTGGCGGTGGGAGCCTTGCCGCGTGGGGCGCGCTGAGGGAGGAGAAGGCTGCCGCAGACGCTGGGAAGGCCGCCAAGCTCGCGGCCGAGAAGGCGACCGTGGACCAGGCGGCCATGGCGCGGGCCTCGGACACGCTCTACAAGAAGCCCTTGACCGCGGCAGCATTCATGCCGACGGGGGTGTGAGATGGCATGGACGTGGACCGAGAAGAAGACCGGCCTCGACTACATGGACGACGAGGTGGTGTCGCCGTTTGACTACCCGATGACGGCGGCCGATCTCGAACGCATGCAGAGCCAGGCGATGTTGGAGTACGGCACCGCGGCTGGGGTAGGTCTCCTCGGCTCCGGCGCGCAGCTCGGGCTGAGCTTCCTCCCGACCGCCGCTGACACGGCCAACAAGGAGGAGCTGGCGAAGCTCCAGGCACGGGCGAAGAAGGGCGAACTGGGGCTGACGGGCCGGGAGCGCGAGACCTACGAGCGCGGGCTGATGAACCCGGTGAGGGCGATGGCGACCGAAACGCAGATGGCGGACGAGGCCCGGATCGCCGCGCGTGGGCAGGGGGCGAGCGCGGCGGACATCGTGCGGGCACAGCGCGAGAGCCAGAGGCGCGTCACCAACGCGAGCCTTGACGCTGCGCAGAAGATCGAGGGCGAGCATCTGGCGGAAGCCCGGCGGGAAGCGCAGGAACTGTCCGAGCGGTTGCAGTTCGAGGCCAACAAGGAGAAGCAGCGGATCGAGATGATCGGGCAGACGCTCGCGGGCGTGCTCAAGAACGTCGGCGGGGTCGTCGCCGCCGGGGCCACCAAGGCGACCGTGAGCGACGGGCAAGTGCTGGCGATGATGGGAACGCGGAACGCTGACGGCTCGCCGATGTACCCGGGCTTGCGGGGGCGCTCGCTCAACGACGCGCGGGCGCTCGTGGAAAGCGGCGATGCCTACAAGATCATGGGCGGCGGAAACATCCCGTCGGGGATGTACTGATGGCCCGTATCCAGGAATTCTTCGAGTCCCGCCTGGACCTCGGGCCGAGCGCTGCCGTTCAGTTCCTCAACGCGTGGGTAGACACCCGGGCCGGGCTCAACCAGGAGTTGATGAAGGCGGAGATGAAGGGTGGGGCCGACCCGGCGAAGCTGGCGGCATCCGAGGCGAAGCTCCGCGAGGCCGTCGGGAAGATGGCGCGGCAGAAGGTGCTGTACGAGCAGGCCGTCGCCACGGGAAACAATGACCTCGCCCTGGCGACGATGCGCGTATTCGGGCAGCTGCTGACGACGGCGATGAAAGAGACCGGCGCGACCACCCGGGCCCAGCTCGGCGCCGACGTGGACATCTGGGAACTCACCGCCGAGGTGAACCGAGACCTCGCCACCAGGAGCGAGGTGAAAAAACCGGCGGTAAAAGCGGTGCTGGACGGGTCGTACAAGCGTGTTTCGGACGACGATCGGACGACCGGCGCGGCGATGGTTCCTGCGATCGCCCGCATGGTTGACAGTCAACTGGCAGGGGAGGGCCTACTCGGCAAGGTTGGGACAGACCCAGCGGCGACGGCGATGGTCACGCGCGCCGTGGCCGCGGCGGTCGCAGGCGGCGACCCCGAGGCCGCGCAGGGGATTGCGGAGAACTACGGCGCCGCGAAGGGCCAACCGTGGGCGGCGTTCGTGCAGCAGGCGCACCGTGGCCTCACGCCCGAGGACGTGCAGGCCATGATGGACTACAAGGAAAGGTACACGAGCGGCGGCCGCTCGGACGTGGTGTGGGAGGCGTACGAGCGTCTGGGCGGCGCGGGGCTGGGGAGCGCGGCGATGAAGGTAGGCGGCACAGTCGCGGGCACGCCAGGCGGAATGGACAAGGCCATCGCGGACACGGAAGCGGCGGCGGACGACCTCGCTGATGCTCGCAAGGCCGCCATGATGGAAGGCACGCGCGCGTTCCGGCCTCGGTCCAACTGGATGATCACGAATCCGAACCAGTACACCGACCCGCGCAAGCTGTCGCGGTTGCGGATGTGGGGAGGCTTGGACGCTCCCTACGTCGAGGAGGTGTCCGGGGAGCTCCAGGCGCAGCGCGGGAACGTGTGGAAGGCGCGTGAGCGGATCGGCGAGCGGGGTGGTCTGAGCATCGAGACCATGCCGGAGTACGACCCGCGCCTGTTCACCGACCTCGTCATCCCCGACGATGGCGAGAACCTGGCGCGGTCTTTGGAGTCGGGCGCGACCGTGGCCGGCGATGGCGGATGGTCGTACACGGTGAAGGCGGACAACACGATCACGATCACCGCCGCACCGGCTGGGAACCGTGGCGCCGTGGGCAAGGTGTTGAAGCGGGGCGACAAGGGCTACGAAGCCATCGCGGCGGAGGTGGCCCCGCGCCTCTTCGCTGGCGCTGGGCCGGTGTTCAATCCTGCCGTCGCTCGGGCGGAGGCCGGCGACTTCACCGGAGCCGCCACCGCTGCGCGGGAAGTGAAGCGCGAGGATCATGTGGCGATGATCGGGAACGCGCTGGTGAAGGCCGGGCGGGGCGAGGGCCCGGTACCGACGGGCCTCCCGGCATCGCTGCAAGAGCGCGTGGATGCGCTGTCGAAAATGAAACCCCTCCGGCGCGACACGGGAATGGAGCGGCTGGGCTGGGCGGTCCTGGGCAGCGATGAGCCGAGGCGGCGGGAGAAGGCCGAGGATGCCGTGGAAGCGCGCGAGGTGAAGGCCCGACGGGTGAGCGACGCGGCCCCGATTGCGACCAGCTACGAAGCCGGCAAGGCCGCAGCGGACGAGATGGCCCACGCGCTCGGCGCTACGGCGCCCGATGTCGGGTGGCTTCGCGCGAAGCTGAACGAGCAGGGCAGCGCGTTCGACGCTACCAGGAGCGAGTACGAACGCGGGATCGTCGAAGGCATCAACGAGGCGGTGGAGAAGGCGATGATCCCGGCCCGCGTGGACCCTCAACCGCTGGGCGCCGAGCGCACGATGGAAGCGGCTCGGCCCACCCGCGGCCAACCCCTCTCCGTCGGCGCCGTCTCCGCGCCGGACGTGTCGGAGGAGCCCTACCGCGAGCAGACCGAGCTCGACTACTGGACTCCGGAGAAGGTCGCCGAGCGCGCCGAGCAGGCAGCGAGGCCCGAGCAGCGCGGCTTCGACTACCTCAGCGAGCGCGTGCGGGCCCGGGCGGTGGACGTTGCCCTTGAGGCCGCCCCCCTCACGGAGACGATCATGACCCCCGTTCCGCTGAGCATCGCCGAGACCCCCGACATCGAGACCGAAGCGTTCTTGAAGTTCCTGGCCGAGGGGAATAAGTAGATGGCCTCCGACGCCGTGCTGTTCCAGATGGCGCGCGACGCCGGGCTCTCCGAGGAGGAGGCTGTGGCGAGCGTCGCGGAGTTCCGGACGCGAGAGAAGGCCGCGCCGGTGCCCGCGCCCACGTCCGCACCGAGGAAGCCCACCAACGCCACGCCGGCTCCGAGGAAGCCCACCAACGCCACGCCGGCTCCGAGGAAGCCCACCAACGCCGCGCAGAAGGGCGACAACACCACGCCCCCGATAGGAGGGCCAAAGGGGACGGTGACGCAGCAGACGCCAGCGATCCCCGGAGCGACCGTGCCGGAGCCGCCGCGCAGCGGAGTCGCGTTCATGCCGTCGCCAGGAGCCGCCCGTATGGACGACCGGGTGACCATCGAGAGTGCCAAGGACTACGGGGAGTCCCGCGCGGAGCGGCGGGAGCGGAGCGAGAAGATGCTTCAAGGCATGCAAAAGCGCGTCGCTCCCACCCTTGCGGTCGTGGAGGGCGTCGTCCGTGGTGCGGGGATGGTTGAAGACTCCTACGCACGCGCGCTCGGATACAAGAGCGCGGAGGAGATGACCGAGCGCGAGGCTGCGAAGGCGTCGCGGTCGAAGGCCCAGCAAGCGGAATCCGAGCGCCGCCTGTCGGAAAGCGTACGTCGTCAAACCCGCGCGCCCCCGGCGGTCGTCGCGACCCCGCGCGCCCGGAGCGAGGCAGAGCAACGTGCGGCCTTCGAGGCAACGCGCGACTTCGTTGAGATTCCCGTAGCTTCGTCGTCCGTCTCTGCTCCGGCCCCGCAAGAAGGTGTCGCGTCCTTCCTTCCCGATCGCTACCCGCAAACGGGCGGAAGCGTGCGCGCGCAGGCGCTCCGGCGCGAGCGCGATCTGTTGAAGACGATCGGCAACTACCCCTTCGACGTGGACAGCATGAGCGACGAGGCGGTGCGGGCCGCCCTCGCCTCCTCGCGCGTGCGGGCCGCCCTGGCCGCACCCGGATAGGGGGGCGGCATGCCACGCCCGTTGACCGAAGCCGAGATAGAAGCCGAGAAAGCCTATATCCTGAGCACGTCGGCGCCCATGCCGGGCCCGCTGACCGAAGCCGAGAAAGAGAAGCAGCGCGCCGACGCGCCGCCCCTTGGCATCCCTCGCTACGTCCCACCGGACGCCCCCGCCGATTCTGACCTGCCGCGCGAGGGGCCCGCGCTGGGCATGGACAAGTACGACTCCGCCAGTTCGACCCGGGAACTGGCCGATGCCAAGAGGGACCAGGCAATCCAGGAGCGCATCCGGGCCCAGCACGGCGAGGACCGCCCGGAAGAACTCGTGCAGGCCGAGATCAAGCGCGAGTTGGACCGCTACGGCATCCTCGGCCCGCTCGGCCCGGTCGATCCGGAGACGGCCGAGAACCTGGAGGATGCCTACACGTCCCCGGACACGCTGGCGAAAAAGCGCGCTCGCATGGCCGCCGGAGCGTTCCCCATCCCCATTCGCGAGCCTGGAGCGATGGAGCGGGACGCCCGGTGGCAGCCCGGCGCAACAAAGTTGAGCCAGGAGGGGGTGCTGAGTCTCGTATCCGGGATCAGCGCGAAGCATGCCGAGCCGAGCCCTGCCGAGGAGGTTGTGGACAAGTCCTGGGCTCGCGCGCTGGCCCGGTCGGCAACCTCGGCCGCAACCGGACTGTTCGCCGGCCTTTCGCCGGTCGATTCCGCCGTCCGATGGTTCACGGGCGGCGAGTACGACATCCCCCTCGTGCCGTCGCTTGGAGAGACATTCGCGCTTCCGTCGAAGCTGGCGGATGTGCGGGAGGGCCTCGAAGGGCTGACCACCGACCCGGACGTGCGGCTGGACCCGGTGAAGGTGGCGTCCCGGGTGGTGCTGGCCTTGGCGGGCGGCGAGGGGGTGTCCGCGCAGTTGAAGGTGCTCGGGGCCGATCCGGACGAGGTGGCGATCTGGGACGAGGCTATAGAGCGCGCCACACCAATTCCGGAGTTCGACGCAGCCTGGAAGGCTCTGTACGAAGAGGGCGACAGCAGCGCGATGGAGGAGGTGCCCTACCACTCTCTCCCTGCGTCCCTTCAAGGCGGACTCGACCTCGCGCTTGTCCGACGTGCCGTCACGCCCGGGGGGGCGCTGTACGACCGCCCGGAAGCCGCGTTGTTGCAGCGGGCCGTGGAGCGCGGCGAGGATGAACTACTGGTGGAACGCGAGGCATCGGAGTTGCCGATCAGCGTGCTCCGGTGGCTCTCCCCGCTCTCGGTTCCGACCAACAAGCAGATCACCGACGAGGGGCAGAAGCGGGCGAAGATGCAGGAGCTCACCGGCATCGGGGACACGGCGAAGGCGGTGAGACTCCTGACCGCCATGACGGTGGACAAGGAGGACGGGCAACTCTACTTCACGCCGTCGCCGATTCAACGGGCGCTGTCGTGGGCCGGAGTGACGGGCGAGGTGTTGTGGGAGGCGGACATCCCGCTGAACATCGGCGGCGTCAACCTGGGCTCCCTGGTAGCCGACGCGCTTGGGTACGAGCAGTTGGCCCGCATGATCGGTACCGCCCGCATCCCGACGAAGGCCGGGTGGGAGACCTGGGTCGCCACCGGATCGCTTGACCCCTACCTGCACGAGCGGGGCTGGCGGGGGAGCAGGGCGCCGCTGCTGCGACCGGGGGCCGAGACAACGTGGATGGGGCGCGTCGGCGCCAACGTGGCGTTTGCCGACTATCAGGGCCCCGGGCTCGCGGACGCGCTTCGCCGGCAGGGGGAGCCGCCGCAATCAGCTCTGTCGAAGTTCGCCCTGGCCGTGGATGTCGCCGTGGACGTTCTCATGCCGATAGACGAACTCGTGTTCGGTGGACTGGCGACCCCGGCGGTCGGGGCGCGGCGCGCGTGGGTTGCAGGGAACACCGCGTCCCGGGCCGGTCTGCGGGGAGGGCGGCTGGCAAAGGCGGCGGCGGCCGGCGTAGTCCCCGCGCTGGTTGGAGAGACCGACCGGCTGGGGGCGCTCGACAAGGTGGTGCGCGAGGGGCTGGACGCGGAGTTGCGCGCCGGCCATCGACTGTTCGGCGAAAACGTGCGGGGCGACAAGCCGCCGCCGCCCCATGAAGACCCGGGCAGCGTGGATTGGAAGCTGCAGCGCGACATCGCCCGCAAGATCGAGGCCGCCGGGTACCGGCCGGAAGAGGCGGCCGCGGCCGTCAACGCCGTGGCAGACGAGAACGCCCGGGAACTGTGGAACGCGACCGCGCGCGGATTGAAAAACCGTGGCGGCCCCGCCGATGTGGCGTTGCGGACGGCCCCCGGGTACGCCGCCGTCCGGGCGAGGTACGACGACCTGGCCGCCGCCGGGAACGTCACCCCCCGGCAGGCGGACGTGACCATGGCGATGCTGGAGTCGCTGGCGTGGAAGGCCGGCGGCGAGGGGAAGTACGCGACCCCGGAGGAGTTCTTCGACGCCCACGCGGTCGAGTTGGGCGGCACGCCGGGGGCGGGGGCGTACTTGCAGGGGGAGGGAACGCCGGAGTTTGCGCGCTGGTTCGGCGCGTCGAAGGTCGTTGACGCCGAGGGGAAGCCGCTGGTGGTGTACCATGGGACTGATGCGGACTGGATGGAGTTCGACGACTCGCGGGCCTTGTCGTCGATGGGGTTGCACGTCGGCACACCAGAGCAGGTAGATGCCGTCCGGTTCACGGGTGGCACGAAAGAGGACTTGGGTGCCACCCGGCCGCTTGATGGACAACGGGTCATGCCGCTCTACGTGAAGATTGACAAGCCACTCAGGATGGAGGACGGTGGCGATTGGTATCCGTGGCGCATTGTCGATAACCTTGCGTCAAGGGCCCTTGTAGACTCGACGCCGCTTCCCGCGAACGCGCGGGAGTTGGCCGGACTCACCCAGCCGCACATGCTGCGGACGTGGGAAAAATGGAGCGACGCGCGGAAGAAGATCGAGGTTTACTCGCGCCAGAAGGCTACGGCATGGCTGGAGGATCACCCATCCGCAACGCGCGACGAGTACCGAGATGTGGAGCGCAAGGCACAGCGAGACTACGTCCGCGATCTCATTGAACGCTACGGCTACGACGGCATTGTCTACGACAACATGTACGAGGGGGGCGGCGACTCCTACATCGCCTTCCGCCCAGAGCAAATCAAGTCCGCCACCGCGAATCGTGGGACGTTCGACCCGACCGACCCGAGCATCCTGCGCGACCCGTCCGGCGGCCCCGCGGCCGCCGCCACCTACACCCCCCCCGTACCGCCAGCCGACCTCCCGCCCCGCCTCGCGGCCGACACCTGGGGCGACACGCGTGGGCCGCTCGGGTGGTGGATGCCGCTCGACGAGGTGGAGGACGCGCTCCACGGGCTCGTGGAGGAGTTCATCGTGCTCTACGACGGGGCCGGGCGGCAGGTGGCGCGCTGGGGGCCCGAGGACACGCGGGTCGCTGGTGCCGATCCCGCTGTCAATTGTGTCGTCTACTCATCCGCGCTCGACGCCCTAGCCCGGCCCGGCGACGGCGTCTACACGCACGTCCACCCGTCGGGTGCCCCATTCTCCCCCGAGGACTTGCTGGTGGCACGGCGCGCGAACGTGGCGGAAATCCGCGCCGTGGCCGACGGCGACGGCTTCACCTGGGTCGTGAAACGACCGACCGGCGGCTGGCCGGACCCGGCAGCGATGCAATCGGCCTACAACGAGGCAGCCGTGCCGGCGACGGGGGTAGCCACCCGCCAGATGGACGATATCGTGCGCGCCGCCGGTGGCGACATCACCAACGGCAGGAACGCCCGTGGTTACGACAAGCAGACTTGGAGACGACTCTATGCCCGCGCCCTCTCCGACACCTGGAACGACGCCTTCGCCCGCACCGGCATCGTCGCCGAGCGAGTCCCCAATCGTGGTGCGGAGCGAATGGGCGCCGGAGTACGGCCAGCCGGTGACGCTCCCGGAGCCGGACCCGAGGCTCTTGACCTCGCCGCCCGCCGTGGAGCCACGCCGGTAGGTGAGCAGGTCACGCTGCTGGAGCCGACGGCTCCGGCCTTCCCTCCGCGCAAGGCCGGGACGCCCCTGTTCGAGCGCCGCGCCGCGGCGGTGCTCGGTAGCATCGAGCCTACGAGCGTCGCGCGCTGGCTGCTCCGCTACTTCGCAACCGCCGACATCGGAACGGTGCTCCACGAGAACGCCCACCTCATGCGGTTCGTCATGGGCGACAAATGGGTGGACGAGCTGGTGCGGTTCCTGCCGAACGAGCCTGACCCCGCGCGTCCGGGAAAGCTGCGACTCACCCGCGCGGGGGAGGAGCGGTTCGCCGAAGGGTTCGGGCGCCTGCTTCGCGGCAAGATCGCCCCGCGCGGTCGGCTCCGGGCCTACTACGATGAGTTCAAGGACCGGCTGGCCGACCTCTGGATGCGCCTGCGCGGTCTCCCCCTTGGTGTCTCCCCCGACCTGCGCCGGTGGTTCGATGCCGCGTTCAACCCGGGTGGGCCGCTGAAACGAGTGCTCATCGACCGGCCGGTCACGCCCGAAGGCCGGCTCCCGGGGCGTCCGGTTCGGACGACCGTGGAGGCCGACGTGCCTACCCGACTGGAGGCAGAGGGCGTCAAGCGCACCGGCCAGGTGCTCGGCGACGTGAGCACCATGGACTCCCCGGGCGCCGCGATCGACGTGGTGGCTGGGTCGCGCTCGGCCCGGGAGATCGACGCCGTGCAGGCCGCCATCAACGCCATCGCCGACACCGTCGTTGAGACCGCCCGGCGCCAGTGGGGCTTCACCGGTGACGTGACGAAGCTGACCCGGCGCACGCACGTCCCGAAGGCCCGGGTGGAACGCGTGCTCCGGAAGGTGGACAATCTGTTCCGCGCCATCCACGGGAAAGACCTCGTGGTCGAAGCGGATGCCGTCCGGCTCGACCCGGTGTCCGCCGCGAAGATGGAGGCTCACGTCGCCATGCTCGCGGACTCGGGAATGGGGTTCGAGGCCCTGCGAGGAAGCGACCTCCTGGACCCCGACTACGACTTCACCGAGATGCCGCTGGAGGACTACAACCGCATCCGCGAGGCAACGATCGACCGGGACGCAGGCCCGGGAACCCGCGCGGACCGCGTAGCCGCGCAGAACGTCGGGAACGCCGCCTATGGGCTCTTGAAGTTCATCTCCGACTCTGGCCCGGCCGGTGGCGCCATCGCCGGAGCTGCGGTTGGAACCGTCGTTGCCGGCCCCGGCGCTGGAACATTGATCGGCGCGCTCGGTGGCGCCTTCCTCTACTCCGAGCGAGCGAGCGGCGAGATCAAGGCCGCGTTCACCGTCAACTTCCGGGTAGCGGAGTACACAAATCCAACCGTTGTGGACCTCTTTGGGGAGACAACGCGCGAGCTGGGCGGGATCACCGGGTTGTTCAAGCGCGCCCTCGACGACGTGGGCCGCACGAACCCCGAGGCGATGCGGCACGAGCTTGTGACCAGGATCGCTCGCTCCATGCCCGCCATGAGCGTGCAGGTACCGGACATCCCCGAGATGCTGGATCTCCATCGCGTGTGGGTCGAGCCGTTCACCGAGCGGGTGGCGAAAGAACCGGTGCTGGCCGACCTGCTGGCGACGCTGGACAACGTGGCCGGGTTCGTTGCTCGAAACCCCGCCATCGCTCGGACCACGCAGGAGAGCGAGCAGCAAGCCGTTCTCGCGCTCGCCGGGTACCGAGCCGACCCCCGCGACATCGGCCTCCTCGCCCCTACCGAGCGAGCCGCCATCGAGGATGCGGTCGGCATCTTGCACGATGCGCTCCGCCGCCGGGGCGAAGCGGTGAAGAAGGCCGGCGCCGAGATCGGCATCGCCATGAGCGGTAGCGACGAAAAGAAGCTGTGGGTCGGCCTTCACCGGGACAAGAATCCGTGGGCGCAACTGGAGAAAGCGGCGGAGTTCTACCAGAAGTTCTACGACGGCGATTGGAACGGCATCTTGAAAGAGACGGCCGCGGTCGGCCAAGCCACCGCTCCGCCCGCGTTCGACCCTGTGGCCGCTGCCGCTGCCGCCATCACCCGCATGATGGCGCTCGACGTGCTCAACCGCTTCGCGACGAAGATGATGGACGCCGGGATCGCCCTCGACGTGGACACCGCTGCCCGACTCGGGCGCCAGTTCGAGACGTTCCGGCCGATCGGTTCGACCGATGCGTCCGGACTCGATCGGGCCGCCTTCCGCGACGAGGTGCTGCGCGTCATCCAGGCGGAGATGAGCTTCAAGATGATCGGCGCCGACGTGGTGGACATGGCACACCGGAAGAAGGTCGCGTCCGATCCTGCCCCGGGGACGCTCGGTAGCTTCTCCCCGGACGCCTACCGCGTGGGTCTCTCCATCCTCTCCTCCTGGGGGTTCAAGCCAGGAGCGGATACCGCGTGGAAGGCGCTCGTGCTGGGCGACGGTACCGAGGTCATGGTGCCAGAAGGACTGTGGGGGGAACTCACCGGCGTCATGGACCGCGCGGCGAAGGCGGGTCTCGCGTGGGCGGCCCGCGGCGAAGCGCAGCCGGTGTTGGGGCGCTGGTACAACGTGGAAGGGATCGCGCAGAAGATGGAGGGCGCCAAGGCTACCGTTACGGGTGCCGTTGCCGCTCGGGCCGCCGATCGAGAGGACACGTTGAACCGGCGTGTTGCCCGCGTCGCGCAGGGAATCCTGGACGTGGCCGGCTGGTCGTACACCATGAGCCGCGTGAACATGGTCACCGGCGTCGGCATCCCGAACCCGGCCAACTTCATCGGCAACCTCCTGGGCGGCGCCGTTCAACTCTACGAAGGGAAGGGCGCAATCGGGGCGCTCCGGGTGCTCGGGCGCTACGTCGCCCCCACGGCCTCCGGAAAGGTGCTCCGGCATGTGTTCCTGTCGCTGTTCAACGACTACCGGGGCATCCGGGCCCCGGGGCTGTGGCGACCGTCGGCCGTGTGGATCGATGGCCGCGGGGGGGTTCACACCGGCGAAAGCCTCGCGAACCAGGCCCGCAAGACCGGGCTTCACTCCTCGCAGGCACGGGCGGAATCGACGTGGAAACTCGTGGACGCCCTCCGGCGCGACGAGGGGACGAGGTGGAAACGGATCACCAAGGACTTCTCCGAGAACAACCCGATGGGCGCCGCGATGCGGCAGTTCGTCGTCCGGCCCTTCAACTGGTGGCAGGACGCTCTGATGGAGGCGTCTACCGCGATCGACAACCTCTACCGGGTCGGCTCCTTCATCGACGAGTTGTCGATCGGCAAGGGCGTGGACGAGGCGGCGGAGACCGCCCGCCGCGTCGCGTTCGACTACAACGCCGTGACCGACTTCGAGCGCGAGGTCATCCGCCCGGCCGTCATGTTCTACACCTACATGCGGCGCAATCTGGACTTGCAGTGGTGGACGCTCTTGAATCACCCGTCGCGCTTCCTCGGCACCCTCCGCGGCATCCGCGATGCCCAGGAGATCGTGCTGGGCAAGGAAAGCGAGTTGATCTGGCCCGAATATCTCGACGGGCGCTTGATCCTGGCGATGCGCAAGACCGCCAGCGATTCCAACCAGTACGGCGCCTACTCCGGGGTGGCCCGCATCGCACCGCTCATCGGGGTCTCCGACGCCGTGGTGCTCATGGCCCGCATCCTCGGGACCGTCACCGGGGACGCAGAGGGGCGCCGGGAACTGATGGCGATGCTCTCCCCCTGGTACCAGTCCGTGATCGTCGCCGCCACCGGGTACGACATCTGGTCCGGCAGGGACGTGGCCGCCTTCAACACCGTCCCCGCGTGGCTCGTGGAGCTTGACCAGCAAGCGTTCGACGGATTGCTCACGACCGACCTGTTTGACGTAGATGCGATGGAAGAGCGCGACCCCATGAGCGAGGCAAACCCGGGGGAATCGCACTTCCAAGCCCGGAACGCACGCTACTGGTGGGCGTTCCGGAACCTCATGCCGATCGGTGGTGGCCGCACGGTAGACACCGTGACCGCGATGGCACGCGCGGACTGGCTCGCCTTCGCGTTCGAGGGCGGGATCGTCACCGCCGCTGTCGAGGCCGCGCAGGAGCATCGCGCAAGCGGCCGCGCGCGCTTGACCGACCCCCTGGTGTCCCTGGTGCGCGACGGGATCGATTGGCTCCCGGGAATCAACCCGTATCCAGACCGCTCCTACGCGCCGTCCGCCGCACCCGATGTCGAGGAGCGACGCGTCGGAATGAAGGAAAGCGAGGAACTGGGCGGCCTGTTCGCCATCAAGTCCGTGCGCGTCCCGACCCGGGTACTGCGCCTCGACGATCTGTCGAAGAAGAGCGCGCGGGAAGCGGAAGCTGCGGCCCGGTTGCAGGAGCGGTCGGAGCCTTACTGACCCGGTGGTCGCATTTGTGGCTCGCCAGTCGGTTTACGTGATACCCTCCGGGTCGAACTGGAGTGACCCGTGGCCGTCATCCTTCCTCTGGACCAGATCACCGAAGGCGGTCTGCGCCTCGACACCAACGCGCGCATCTACAACCGCGATATGTCGGCGTTCATCAACGCCGATGCCGCCGGGTTCACCGTCACCGGGACGTGGACCACGACGGGCGTGATCGCAGCCCCGAACGGTACGGCGGCGGCGCCCTCGTTCACGTTCAGCGCCGACCCCGACACCGGGCTGTACCGCAGCGCGGCCAACGTGCTGGGGATTGCCCTCGGCGGCGTCGCGGGGCTTGCCCTCGCCGGGAGCGCCCCGACCTTCGCGGCCGCGACCGACACGGCGGGCCAGGATCTGTTCCTCCGCGCCGCGTCAGCGGGCGGCACGGCGACGGTGGCCCGCGCGGGCGGCCTCGTCTCCTTCCTCTCTGGCGCGGGTAGCGCCGGGTCGGCTGCCGCCGGCACCGTGGACGCGGGCGCCGGTGGCGCCATGACCATCGGCGCGGGCGCCGCCGGCGCGGCCCCCTCGCCGGCGGGCGCCCCGGGGGGGGTCGGCGGTGCGGCCCCCGTCCTGTCGGGCGCCGGGGGCGCGGCCGCGGGGTTGTATGTCGCGAGAAAGCGATCGAGTCCGTCCGCGAGGACGAAGCCGAAGCCCGCAGCGACAATCGCCGCGCCGAATTCCATCGGGCTCATGCCGCTGCTGCGCGAAGCGCGCGAAGCCCTCGGGGTCCTGCGCCACGACGTCAGCGAACTCGCGGTCCGTCCAGTCGCCGGCATCGGTTTCCGCGAAGCGCTCGTCGACGACCGGCTCCAGACCGAGCCGTGCCCCGACGATCGCGGCGGTCTCGCGAGCACGCTCG
>ERZ1292632.1643-Hain-H43-01um-R2-1643-length-20924-cov-5_pt1 | contig 20924 bp, 33 predicted proteins | sample MGYA00564407_ERZ1292632 | MGnify/ENA primary metagenome ERZ1292632 (study PRJEB36523, sample SAMEA6512637) | groundwater metagenome | collected 2019-01-08 | study: AquaDiva: Metagenomics assemblies of 32 groundwater samples | reverse complement strand
TCGACCCGCGTAGGATCGACCCACCAATCCTCAAAGCAGCAGCCTTCGGAGTGTACGTCGGCGCAGAGTCGGTCGTAACCGTGCTTGCTCAAAATCTCGCGCTGCTGATTGCGCGGCCCGTCGCCGAAGCGGTAGGCATCATGCTCGATCGTGATCACAGAGAAGCGTAGATCAGACCAAGGGAAGCCAACCACCACCGGTATCGTATTCTCGTCGCAGTCAAGCGACAGGTAGTCGATGGCAGGTCCGAGCCCATGATCGCTAAGCACACGTCGCCAAGCTACAAGCGCAGCGTCGACAAAGAGAAAGGGACTCTTGCGCGTTGCCTCGCACAGCTCACGGCAGTGCAAGTCGCGATCGACAAGCAAGCCGCGCCAGCCGAGCTGCTCAAGCGCGTATGTATTGCTCAGCGTGATGGGATGATTCGCTCCAATGTCCAGGAAGGTGCCGTCGCGCTTGTCGGTTGGTTGGACGAGAAGCGCGAAGACGAAACGGTCCTGACCCGCTTGGCTATGAAATACAGGGGCGTCCATCGTAGCGATCCTCAGTCCGCGAGGTGCAGATCGGTCACTTGCACTCCAACAGTTCGTGTGTCTGCGCAGCGCGGCCAGTTACCAAGCACGAAGGGTACAGCATCTTGCGGCCCGGTACGATTCTCGACCACCGGACTGTATACCACGACATCGTCGGCCGCAAGAACCGCAGCCCACCACGAAAACGTCGAATTCGCCCGCAAGATCACCTGCGCACGAACAAGCGTGATGAAATCGGGGATGTCGTACAAGCCCGCTTGGTCGAAGGCTGACAGCCGTAACGGACACGCCTGATCGACCCAAACAAGCCGATTCGTTGCAATGCCGTACTTCTCACACGCTTGCATGTAGGCGCTCTCGTGAACATTAGCGTACAACGGATGCCCAATGTAGTCCCCTCGCCTTAAGTGCGCCGCCGGATACCATCGGCTTCCCGATCCAATCGAAATGGCTGGACAGGCGTCCAGCCATTGCGGCTGGATAGCGAACCAACGCTTCAGCTCCTGGCGCGAGTAGAGTCCAACCCAGCACTGAAACTGAAAGTAGCCACCCAAGCGCACGTTCACGTCGCCCCACCGAACAGCATGCGCCGCATCGCTAGAGCCACCATCATTGACCTCGGGCAGCTCACACGACCAGAACGGATCGTTCAGGCCGAAGAGCCGCCGGCCAATCCAATCGGGTGCCTCGAGCGTAGCGTTGTGCAGCTCGGCGTACTTACGTACAGCGGCATATTGATGCATTTGATTGCCGAGGCCGCCGATGAGCTTGGCTTGGACGACGCCGCAGCGGGTCACTCGGGCACCTTCGCTTCGCGTGTAGCATCGGTCCTCGGCGTTTCGCTCGGCAGCTTAAAAGCATCTCCCGGCCGTAGCGACGCGAGCGGTCCGAGCCGTTCAAGGACGCCCTTAGCAACATCGGCCGCTGACTTGCGCTCACTGCAACCGTAGTGAGCATCCCCATTATCAGACGCGAAGCGGCTAGCATACTCTGCGGCCTCTGCAACATACCCATGTGACGCAAACAGGTATAAACGATCCTCGGCCGAACCTTCGTTGGCCGTTTCCAGATCGGCGATGCGCACGAGTAACGTCTGCTCTTTCTCGACAAGGGCTTGGCATGTACGCGCGAGCGCATCGCTGTCGATGATACGCCAATGCAGATCGCCCGCGTCGCGCTCGGCGAGTACATGCTCACACCACGCCAAACGCTCAGCCACTTGCGTCGACCTGAGTTTGGGTTTCCATGGCTTGGCCATTAGCACAACTCCCTTTATAGCATTGCGTGTAGCGCGTATGAACGCCTACGAAAGCAGCCAACCATGCCTGCGTCCACTTGGCGTCCTGGCGCAGCTTGATGATCTGATCGCCAGTCACCGTCGCCCCCAGCTCTCCCACACAAATGGCTCGCACCATTGCTCCTCGTGTGTCTTAGCAAGCCGCATACGTATTGCATCGCGCCGTGCGACCGGTCCAGCCTCACCGGCGCCGTAGTAGTGAAATTGCACCTGCAGGTATCGGACGCGCGCGAGCAGACCCAAGTCAAGCATAGCGTCAAGCAGGTCGTACTCCGCGCCTTCGATGTTGACCTTCATGAGATCGACCGTTTCAAGACCCTCGGCCGACAGCGAGCGGAATACCGCCCCGACGCTAGCCAAGAAAACGGCCTCGGTCGTCTCTGACGGCAGGTGCAGGCTCGAGCTGTCATTGCGCACAGACATGACTGCTGTACCATGCGTCGGCCCCAGAGCGGCATGGAAGAGCCTAACGCGCGTAGTGGCCATACTTGACGGCCCGAGCGCAAGGGCAACCTTCGCATGCTCGTAAGATGCGCGCACCGGCTCGAAAGCCCACACACGGCAGCCAAAGCGATAGATGACATCGCGCGTGAACTGTCCCTGGTAGACCCCCACGTCGAGTACGAGGCTGTCGGCGGTGAGCGGATAGTCAAGGCGTTGTTGCTCAATAGTCATGGCGCCGCTCCAGGCACACCTTTGCGACGCATTTCCAAACGCCACGTTAGCTGGTCGCACACCACGCCGTCCATACACCACAAGATTCGGCCTATCTCCGAAAAATTGATACCATAGGCCGCACCGAAAGTACGGTAGACGTCCCACGTGCCAATCCACGTCGACGGTGGCGTACTTGCCAACAACGAGAGTATTTCGCTCTTCAACTGTGCAGCGCGGTCCACGGTCACAGCTCCTGATACGATGCCAAGCGCCAGCCTAGATGATCGGGCTCGATCTCAGGCAGCAGGCGCCACCGTGCAAGCTCCAGCTCTTTGTAGCTAACCCCAAAAACGTAGTACAGATCGCTCGTAGTAAGCAAAGTCGTTCGGGGCGTGCTAGCCAGCAAGGACAAGATCTCGTCTTGAAGCGCGCACCGCGCCATGATACTGCGCGTCAGCATTCACAACGGCCTTTCACGGCTCGTGCCATCGAAGCTGTAGCCGAACTCTGCGATGTCCTCAGCAAAGAGATCAGCCACGATCTCGCGTCCCTTGTCGTCGTAGCTTTCACGATAGTCCAAGTCGTTGCTCTTGACAAGGTGTAACATGCCCGTCACACCGAACCGCGTCTCTAGCTCAACCTCCAATCGCTCAAACCGACAGATGTCGACAGGCAGACCTGCAATGTACAGCCCCTGCCGCTGCAAGAAAAGCCGGCTACCGCTACCCGTGTATTGCGACACGGTAGATCTGCCGCTTGCCGCGAGTTCGCTAAGCCACAGCAAATGGTCCACGAAGCTAAGCTGTCGGCAGGCGGCTTCTTCCATAGCGAGACCGGAATCTCCGGGAGGGCAAGTACGCAAGAACCAATACCAGGAATGCCGCCAGTCCCACGGATTTGCACGACCGTGAAAAAGCCATCGAACATATCAATGCGCGGGCAGAGAAAAGCGCGGATCTGCTCGGCGTTGGGATGACCAACGACCCTCAACGTGCGTTGGTACGCACACACGTTGGTGCTGTTAAGGGTCGCTTTTACTGAAGTGCCCCCTGTTTTTGGGATGTGAATGAAAAACCGCCGGGAGTAATCTACCGGCTCCATCCTCAAATCTCTACAATACTACGGGTGAAGAGAATGTTTGACCACGTAGTACGGCGACGCTCTTCGTCGGTAACCTCTCGATCTCCGATGTAGCCTAGCCCAACTAGCTCGTCGCGCACCGCTTCGTACAACGCTTGGCCCTCGTATGGCTCTTCGTAGGTCACTTCACACAACACCATCTTCGACCGCGCAAAGAAGTCGCGTCCACCTTTGATGACCTCCAGCTCAAAGCCCTGAACATCTAGGCTAATGAAGTCGGCGAAAGCCGGCAGCTCACCGGCGGCGATAAGCGTGTCCAGACGACGCATCGTGACAGAGATCGGCCGCATTTCGCGCGGCACGCCAATGCCATGACAGCGTGCAGTAGGTTGCCTAATCGAGCTTGTTTCGTTCCAAGCGTTCGCAAGGAATGTTGCTCGTCCGTCGACGTCGCCTACGGCATACGGCAACACGTGGATCCGCACATCCCGAGCAGCCGCTTCGCGTAATGTCACAAGACATGAAGGCTGAGGCTCAATGCAATACACCTGCACACCGGCGTGATGCAGAAACTCGTGGCCCCAATCTACGTTGGCGCCAATGAGCACAACGACTGGCACAGACAGAGTCGCGAGGCGAGGCAGCACTACCGAGCTGTAGCCGTCCTCCACTGCTACACCATCCCTTCGTGCGCAGGGTCGGTCATCGACAGTAAGTAACGCTCCGGCTTTTCGGTCAGGTCGCTAAAGCCCGGCCTCTGGATCATGAGACGTGGTTGAAAAACGTAGTAGTTATGCGCGTGCGCAAAAGAGCCGAAGGTGTTATCGATCGGTCCCGGATGCACCTCCAACAAGTCGACGCCCTGCTCCATCGCAGCCGAACGCACTGCTGCATCCACGCCGTCGGTCCAAACCCGCGCGAAGCGCTTGGTGATGCCGTACGAGCTGGTCGTCAGCATAAAGCCACAGCGCACTACATGCTTGTGCACCCGCGCAATAGGTGGCTCACCGTATCCACCACCAAGATAGATCACGTCCCAGTCAGACGGTACAAGCGACACCATGTAATCAAACCGACGATGGAAGCCGCCAGGAGCCGACAAGAATGTCTTTACTACCTCCGACTCCGGTGTGAAACCACCTTCCGTCAGATCGGGCAGCGTCAGAACCTTGAAGTCATCCTCTAGCACAAGAACGCGCTCCCACGAACCGGCAGCGATCTTGCGCAGAAGCTCTCGGTGCGCACGCGTACAGCCGTGGCGGCCATCCGTTGGATGCGGATAGCCCTCGAAGCGCTCAAACTTCGTGATCTTGAACCGTTCGAACTCCTCAAGGCATTGCTGCCAACGATCTGTCCGGCGGGCCAGGTTGATCACGAAGATCTTGTCGAAGAAGGTTTCAATGCTCATCGGCGCTGATCGCGACGGGAGAAGAACGAGGCCACACGCGCTACGATACCTAGCTCAGCCTGCTGCTGCTCGGTCTCAAGCGCAGCGACCTCAGCATCAATGTCGTCGTCGACAAAAACAAGGTCGGCAGCGACCTCGCGCTCGCTAGCGAGCCACACACTATCCACCGCATCGATGCTGCAACGAATCAGGGCTTCTGTGGCGACCTGTGTCTGCGAGAGGTTCCGACAGGCTCCACGATCGAAACCTAGCTCGACCGCCGCCTGCTCATTGTCCGCCGCCACCTCGACAATCGCGCAGAGATCGTCGACATCAATGTCGCCAGCGCAATACAGATCGAGAAGCGTTCGTCCCTCGTAACACGCGAGCGGCGTGATCAGAACGCAGCCTAGGCTGGCGCGCGATAGTATGCGCAGGTTATTCCACAATCGATAGAACTCGCCGCGCCATTTCGACCGCGCTCGGTAAGTATCTAGCTGGCCACAGCGCTTGCACACCGGCGCTTCATAGCGCGAGCCCTGGGCCGTCGAAGGCGCGAACACGCCGGTTACGAACACCGACGCCTCGACATCCAAGTCGTACGCCTCACACGGCTCGCCGCACGAGCTGCAAAAGTAGGTCCGATCGGCTACCACCAGTGCCTCCTTTCGAACGCCGCAGCAAGACGGTGTCGCAGCCGCACTACACGATCGCGCACTACGTAGTAGTGTCGACGACAAGTCTCTAACAGCAGACTGACAGCTTCATCGAACGTAATGTTCCGCGCTGAGAGCGGACGGAGGGCCCCATCGCGTAGCGAAAGCTGTTTGTAGGGCGGCCTTTGCGCACAAACCTTACAAACCGGCGCTTCGTAGATGTCGGAAGCCTGCCGGAAAAGCCCGCCGAGAGCACCGCGACAACGCGGGTCGTAAACAACGCCACAATGCGCATCTAGCTCGTCCGCGGTACACTGTCGACCGCAGTTGACGCACTGATGCGAATATACCTCCGGGTCGCGATCAAGGTCGTCGAATGTCATCAGCGCTCCCTTCCACACCGAAACAGCGTCATCAGATCTGCCGGCTCGTCGTCGTCGTCGTCCTCTTCGTCGTCGATCGGCTCCTCCTGGTGGGCCTTGCGCAACGCCGCGATCTGCGCTGCGAGCGCCGACGTCTTGACAGCGCGGCTCACAGCGTCCGGCGAAGCCAAAGCGCCCACTGTAGGACCTATCGGCGCTACCGCTTTACGCTTTGCCATTGCTACCGCCGCTCTCTTTGCTTGGATAGCGCGACGCCCGCGCAGGTACGACAAGCCCCCACTGCCGAACGGCACCGCAGTGCGCACAGACGTAGATCTCAGCGTCGGCCGGTGAAGGCCGCCCGTCAGCGTCGGTCGCCACGACCCGTTCGAGCTTCAGGAAGTCGTGACGAACCCAAAGGCCGCACGAAACCGGCGCTCGGCAGTCCAGGAGCGCCGGCTCGCGAGGCTCGCGCTCACCGACATGCTTGACAAGACCAGATCTCATGTGTTCTTCGGCGCGGAAGCTGCCTGCTTTAGCTGGCAGAGGAAGCGCCGCTCCCTTGTTTAGGTGACAGTCATGACGGATTCTCGCTTTCGCAAAACTTAGAACACCAGTACCCCACACCCACGGCACTCGTCTAGGAAAATCAACGCGCCGCCTAGCGTTCCTTCGCCTAGCACCGCGGCGTACTCTTCGGCCGACAAAGCTACGAGCGGTCGGCTTGGACCATAAACGCTAAAGCTCGACAGCGCGGCGTCAGGCGCATCGCTTTCTAGCAGCAGCCCATACGACACCCAATCGCAGCAGCCGCAGACCGGACAGGCACCCGCCAAAAGCTCAACATCTTGCATTCTCTGTGACCTAGTGGACCGTCTTCGCTGTAGCGAAGGCGGCGCGGCAGGCTTGCAGGTAGACAGGCTCTTGCGCACCGGCGTCGACTGCAATGCGAGCGGCCAAGCCAAGCATCGCTAGCGCAGCGATCTCGGGATCCATCTGCTCCGCCGCAAAGAAGCGCTTGAGCTTCTCAACGACAGCTACGACATCCTCGCGAACAGCAGTCGGCACTTTGGGCTTCTGCTTGCTATTCATCCGACCTCCGCTAGCACATCCTCCAGAATGTGCCGCAACGCCTCGAAGTGTCGATGGCGATCACCCGAGCTTGTTGCATTCCCGCCCGAATATCGCCCGGCCGACAGCGCGGTTGCCGCCGCTGTCTCAAGCGACGGGATTGCATAGCGCAGACTCTGTCCCGTCTCACGGACGAAGCGCTGCTCTAGAAAGCTACGCACGGCAACGGCCGTGGGAAGGCTCGGCGGCGCCGACGAGGCGTTCAGCCTATCGTTGTCCATCAGTCGACCCTTTCACGTCAGAGCGCGTTCTCTGCTATCGCGCCAAGCGCGCTAGCGATCTTGTCCAGCGCCGACTCCGATGGCATCCACGCTACGATCCTTCGCTGATCGCCACTGCCTGTGATCATGGCGCCGGGCACGAACGCCAGCGCCTCCGCGACAGCGTAAGTGCCATCGTGATTACGCTGCTGCGTAGTGACCTGCACAATCACGCCAGCGCCAGCGATCTCCATCGCCTTGGTCGATTTCATCCAGCCCTGAGCTTCCGACCACGCCTTGGCGATAAGCCTGAATAGGTCACCGTCGCCGAACTTCTGCACGTTAGGAACGTTCTCCTCGACGCCGGAGAATTCAGTGTTGTCCAGGGTCTTGTCAGCCATCAGTCCCAACCTCCTTGCGTGCTAACGCCAAGTCGAAGACCGGCGGCGTCTCTAAAAACCGCGCGGCCAGCGGATGGCGATGCGTCACGAAGCTACGTTTCTCACCGTCGCCGTCCTCGAAAAAATGTGTCTTCAGGTACTCGCAAGCTACAAGATATCTATGGTGAGCGCAAGTTCCATCTGCCTGCCGCAAGTACACACAAGGGCCAACCAAGCGCTCAAGCACGCTACGATCGGACCAGAGCCCCGCGCGGTTGGCCTCCATCACAGAGCGCTCGACACGTTCGACCTGCCACGCCATGTTGCAGCACTTGACGATCGGCTGATCTGGATCGATCGCCCGCGCATCGTGGCCGCTTTGCGGAGGCAGACGAAAGCCTGGAATGTGTACAAGGCCCATACGCAAGCCCGCACGAAAGAGTCGACAGCCCCAGTCGATGTCCTCCAGATACATCGACCCGTCGAAGGCTTCGTCATAGCCATTTAGACGGCAGGCAAGCTCGATAGGATACGAGCCAATGCCGTAGACCTCGCCCTCGCGTTGCACCTCACGCCCGCGCTGACCTGGAGCCAAACGAGTGTCACCGTACTCCGGCCAAGTTGCTGCGATACAGACGCCAGAGTTGAAATAGCCCGAGGCGTAGTAGTGCAAAAACTCAGGTGGCAGCTCGACGCAGTCGTCGATGTTGACAACCAATTCACCACGACAGTAAGTCAGACCTGTATTGCGAAAGGTCGAGATCGCAGCTTTGCGGTTCTCGGTCCACAGCGTCTTGCGAGGCCCTACGTGCGTGACGGGAAACACCGCGTGCGGCGTTTCCCGCCACGCACGAAGGCCGTCGACGATGACAAGCTCGAAGTCCCGGAACGTCTGCGTCTCGAGGTCGGCAACGACCTTGCCAAGCGTCGTCCAATCTGAGCGCTCACGGTAGCCTTGATCGCCACGGACGGTGCAGAGAAGAACAGAGAGCTTAGGACGCACAGGCATGCGTCAGACCGCGACGTACCGCGACGCCTTGCTGTGGCCCTCCCGCCGGATCTTGCCGTGGGCCAGAAGCTTGGTCGCGCTCCACTCGGCCTGCTTGCGCGTGAGCTTGCACTTCTCACGAAGCTGCGCCCCGTTGATGCCACCTACGCTCGCACGTACGAGCGCCGCCACCTGCTCGTCGCGCGGGGTAAGCTTCGCTGCCGCCGCCTCCGCCGCCCACTTTGACGGCGGCGAAGCCGACGGGAGGATCTGCAGCGGCTTCAGGATCGGCTTCTTTGTCGCCGTCTTGGCCTTCCTCCGCCGCAGCGACACCTTCACGCCGCGCTCCGCAATGAACCGGCGCACGGCCGCGCGGACAGCTTCGAGCTTGGTTTCGTCGGGAGGCGGCAACACCGCCTCGTTCGACGGCAGCGGCCCGTACTTGTAACCGTCGGCACGGCAATCGCAAGTCGCCTTGTACGGCGACACCATGCGCTGGCAACAAGGGCAGTACCAGCCACAGACTAGCACCGTCGCGTTCTTGTCCATTCCTCCGCTCCTTTTGGTCAAACGGCCACACGCGGACGCTCGACGACTACGAGGTTTCGCGCGCCCCAAGACAACGCAGATCTGAAGCTGGTGTCTTCCGTGCGCCTGACCTGGAAGGTGTAGGCAACATCTAGCCGCGGTATGAAGCCCAATCGCCGAAACACCGCCATCCACCACTTCCAGGTCTTAACAGTAACATGGCCTGAAACTAGAATCTCCGAGTTCTCTTTGGTGAAGCACACGCCGGGCTCTGCAACGAACTCACGCTCACCCTTGCCATGCGTACAGATAATGTTGAAGAAAATCCCGCCCGGCTCTAGCAGCTCATGGCAGCGTCGAATGAGCGACTCGAGATCCTGCATCCAGATATGCTCCCAAAAGTCGAGAGCCAGGATCTGATCGAAGCGCTGCCTTGCGAGCCGGCTAAAAGCGTTGCGGTCGAGAAGGTCAGCACAGAGCAGCCGGCCGCGAACCTCCGGCGCGCAGCGAGCAATGGCAGCCGAACTCAAGTCTACACCGTAGGCATCCCAGCCACGTCGCAGAAAGTGCTTCACGTCGCTGCCGGAGCCACAGCCAATACTAAGTAGCCGTCGGCCGTACTTCGCCGCGGGCAAAAGCTCCGCAAGGATCTCCGCCGTCGCGTTGAAGCCCTCCCACTCATGCGCCGGCCCGTGATAAACATCGTCTTTGCCCGAGGGCCGTGTGTAAACAAGGCCAGCTCCCTCGCCGTAATACTCGGGGCTGTAATGCATACCGGGATTGAACACCGTACCTAGCTCAATCCGGCGCGGCTTACCCGGCGGCGGACCATTTCCAAACACGCTCTGGACCACCGCATCGACGTCGGTCGATCCTACCGTCAACGGGGTATTCAACAGATCGTCCATAGTCCGTTGGGCCTCCTCACTTGCGCGGGCGACTGCCGCATCGCTGAGAAGCAACGGTATGTCACCACGAAGCAAAAGCTGTAACTTGGGCAGCCATTCCTCCTCCGTCATGACAAGAGCCACCTCGCAACCCCAACGCGCTGCGAAGCGCGCCAGCAGATGGCGCTGACGGTGAAAGCCGCTGTTAAACTGGTAGCTACCGTAAAGCAGGCAAGGAACACGAGCCACCGCGGCGAGCATGGCCAAGCCAAGATCGTCGTGGGCAACGACGGCGACAGGGCGCGACTCGCGCCTGAGCAGCATTGACGCAGAAGGGACCCGCGTCACAAGCGCGGCCTCCGCTACCTCTAGATCGACCTCTACGTCAACGATGCCGCCGCCGCTAAGCATTTTGTAGGCATCGCCCTGAGCCACCAACCAGCCCGGATGCCCCCCGACTTTGCTCTCGATACCGTAATGCAGCATCCACGAGGCGCTCTGCTCGTCGTTGCAAAGAACGCGGGGAGCTAGCTTGAGAAACCAGCCGAGACGCGATCGGATGTCGCCCGAGAAGGCTGCAAGCGACGCCTCTTCGACCGAGAGACCGATCGCGCCAAGAAAAGCGCCCTGCGCGTGGGCCTGCAGCAGCTCGTGGTAGTCGTAGCCGGCAACGAAAGTGCCACAGCCGTAGACAACCACCGGCTGCAAAACGCCATCGCCAACCGCGTTGCGCAAGCCGTGTAGACCTAGCTGGTACTCAACGCAGCCTCGCGGCGTGCCGATCAATGTAGCAAGCGGTACCGTCATGATTGCTGTGGCTCCGCCTCGACTGGCGGTGCCGCTGGCGTCGCCACCTCGCAAATCACGCGGTCCAGAAGCGCCTCAAGCACCCGCGGCGGAAAGTCGAGTTTCACCTTCGCCAAGTCGATAGTGTGCAGCTCGACTGTCACCTTCTCTTTGAGGATCTCGCGGGTTGCCTCAAGGTGCTTGCTACGAAGCTGGGCTGCCTCTTCATTCTCTTGTACAAGAGCCGCCCACGCCGCCTCGAACACTGCTTGGTCTTGCATCTGGTAGGTGGCCGATTGACCGTCGACAAGACGCGCGACTGGATTGCCCTGAGCGTCACGCTGCGCGTGCTTCTCACAGAGCGCAACGCGCTTCGTCTCAAGCGCACGGACCGCTGCTGGCAGCGCCACGGCCTCATTGTAGGCATCGACCAAGTTGCGCAACGCCCGCGTGTTACGGGCCACGGCATAGGCAAGCTTGATCTCGCAAACTTGATTTCGGAGGTAGTTGAGCGCTTCCCAGACGTCGAGAAGCTCTTTGTTCGTCAGCTCGATCGTAGCCACTTCATAGCCTCTCTTCCATCGCAAGGAAAGACGTACAGGGCTACAGACCAGCCGTCAAAGTTTTTTAGCTTTGCGTTCGGGGCCACAGCAGAGGCCAAGCGCCCCTAGTGTTTGGGGGCAGGGGAGGGAGTAGCGGAGGGTGGCGGGTGCTTGAGGTGTCCCTTCGACTTCACGCAACAGGCGCCGAAGGCGGCGCGGTGAGTGAGCACCCCCGACTGCAGCCCGCCCGAGCCGCTAGCGTCTTCTTGCCCACGCTCACGCTGCGCCTCCTAGACAACTGGGTAGAATGGCGTTACGCCCGCCGCCGTGCCGTTGTAGCCCTTGACCCACGTTGGCGTGGTCTGGTAGCCCGTCGGAACGTTGCTGATTACTCCAAGTCCGGCACCCGCCGTCTCGAAGACGTTGGTCCAAGTGAAATTGCTCGCAAGGCCGCCTGTGTCCCCGCTCGCCGACAAGCTTACAGCCTGGAAGCGTCCGTCGCAGTACACGGCGGCCAGCTCGGTGTAGACATCGGAGTTGTTCGTCCAGCCGAAGCTGTGTAGGCGCATCGTCGCTGCGTTGGTGATCGACGCGGCGTTGCGGTCGTAGACGCTCGCGATGACGATGTTGGAGGCGCCGTCGGTGCGGTTGCCGTGGATGAGGTGAAACACCGAGGCGGCCACGTTGCAGTCCAGGCCGTAGGTGGTGCCAAGCCCCTGCGCTGCGAGCGAACGCGTGCTGATCAACAGCGAGCCAAGGTCGATGCGACTGGTGCCGGTAACTACCGCGGACGAGATCGAGGGCACCTCGAAGAACGTCGCTATCGTACTCCACGCTGCGCCGTTGTTCGAGCGCTGGATAACAAGCGTTGACGACGTGCTCGCCGCCCCCGACGCCGGCCGCACCTCCATGCGCCAGCGGTGCGTCTGGCTCTCGGCGACCGCGTTGCTCTTCAACGCGGTGCCCGCCAGCTCGATCGCGGGGCTGTATTGTACCGTTGCCCCCACGGTGGCCGCGGTCGTGTTCTCGAGCAAGGCTCCTTGTGTACTAGTTGTTGCCAGCCCCCACGCGCGCACGCTGTCTACTAGCGTACCGCCCGGCTCGCGCACGAGGAACGAGCCCGCAGACGCAAGCGCGACGCCGACGAAGGTAGCCCCACTACGGATGGCGACAGACATGTCTGCCAGCGCGCCGACAGCTAACGAGGTCGGCCCGCCGGTCTCGACGATGGTATTCGCCGTCTGCGCATCACCGAGCACGCCACTCAGGCCGGCTACAGAGATCTCGTCGCTCCCGCCATCTTGATGCGAGGCCGCATGGGCCAGCGCCGTCTGGCTATCCGCGAGCAGGCCGGAGAGCCCCGCTACGCTGATCTCATCCGCCCCACCGTTCTGGTGGCTCGCGGCATGCGCTGCGGCGGTCTGCGCGTCCGCCAAGACCCCAGAGAGGCCCGCCACGGAGATCTCATCGCTCCCGCCATTCTCGTGTGTAGACGCATGCGCGTTTGGGGCGAGCGTGTCGCCGCCCGCCATGAGGCTTGCGCCACCGCCGCCAGGCATCAGAGAGCCGCTAGAAAGCATAGGGAACCCCGAAGCGTCAGGCACGCGATACGCAGCGCCTACGCGCAGGGGTGGGCAGCTACTAGACTAGGCCGCCGACGAGCAGCCGTCAACCGGGCGCGGACTGCAACACGCGCCGGTAGATCTCGGCGTGCTGCTTTGCGACATGGTTCCAGCCTGTCCGGGCGCCGTAGGCAAGCACCGCGGCCTTGACCGCTCTGCGAACGCTCTCGCTTGAGCCGAGGGCCGCGAGCGCGTTGATCAGACCTAGATCTGTCGGATGGCTTTGTGCGTCCAAGGTGAAGAGTAGGCCGCCAGCGGCGCAGGCGTCGTCGTAGATCGGTCTGCGAGCTGCCGCGAACGGAACTCCGTAGGCTGCGTGCAGATGCACCTGACCGCTCGCGCTGAGAACTGCGCTTGTGGTGTTAAGCACGCCAAAGTCGAAGGCGGCCATGATATGTGGCACCATGTCGCGCGGGACGAAGCGCGGGCGCAAGAAGATGTTGCCGGTGAAACCTGTAGCGTTGATGAGGCTCTGCAAGCTCATCATGTAGTCGCGCTCTAGCGCCTCACGCCCGCAGATGATCAGGCCGCAGCTTCGAGGAATGAGCCGTCGTGCAAGCCCGTCGGCGAAAGCCTGCACGGTAACGAGCAGGTTTTTCCCCCCATTGATGAACCCGAAGGCACCGCCGAAGCAGCCGGACCAAGCGGCTTCGGGGATGTTCATGTACTTGAGCCCCTCCTCGCGTACGCCGGGTTTGACTGTGACACGTGCGCCGTGCGGCACCCAGACGACCGGCGCTGTGCCTTGCGCAAGGCTTACTGCCGCCAAGCACGCCGGTGTATGCACGATAATGCAGTCGGCGCGCTTGCGCAGGTTGTCGGCAAAGCCTGTGCCCTGCCAATCGCCGTAGCCATGAACGGTGTGTAGCGTAACAACCGTCTTGCGCCCAGCCTTACGGAGATCTGTGAGAGCTTGGAAGAGCGCAGCGACGTTCTGAAACAGCCCGTGCTCGTGCTGGAAGTGCACGATGTCGACGCCCTCGGTCGTAGCCAGAAGCGCCGGGCCGAGATCGACGCCTTGGCGCGACCAGACTGCGGTGGCAGGCACGTCGGCACGTGTCCGACCCAGACACGTCCCGGGCTCGAGCGGCGCCAGAATCGACAGGCGCACGCCCTCATCAGTCAGCCACGTGCTGAGATCCTCGCTGTAGGTTGCAATGCCGCACTCGGCGCCCCATGTAGAAACGAGGGCGACGCGGTAGGGCTTCGAGGGGGCAGCTTCAACGCCGTCCGCCGGAAGTGTGCGATACGGGCTGCTGTTAGTCATTCGGTGGCCTGCGAGCTATACGCGCTGACAGCAGCACGTCGATATCGTCGTCGGTCAGCTCGGCACGAGCAGCGTCCGCAAGGACGAGCAAGTCGGTACGGCGCCTGCCGCGGAGCTGCTCCACGCGACCCGGCGGGATCTCATCGCCTGGGCCATCGTCTACATCGCCAGCGCCGTAGTCGCAGAGCCGCCTTTCAAGCACCGCCTGGACCAGCCGCGCATGGGCCCGCTGGAGCCTCCGGTAGCGCTTGTCGAGCCGAGCGTTCATCGCGCGGGCGCGGGCGAGGGCGCCGTGGGTGCGGTTCAGCTCGCAGTTGAGATCATCGAACAGGTCTCCGGCGTCGGCGGCGTCGAGGTTGTCTGGGTGTGGCATTACTTCACCGGTGGGCGAGTTTGGAGCTGCCACCATCCAATTATGACCGTGAGCACCGTCAAGACGCGCCAAACCAAGGGCTGTCGCCGTGCCTTGGCGAGCTTCGCCTCTGCGGCGGTCGCGCGCTTCTCGGCCGCCTCCGCATGCCGCTCGGCCTCCGCGGCCCGCGCCAGCGCACCCTCTAGCTCGTCACGGTACGGCATCATCTCACCCTCCGCTTCTTCGCTCGGCGTTTGGCCTTGACCTTCCGCTCGCCGTCCAGCCGTTCTAGCTCCTCGCGAAGGATACGTCGCACGTCGGCCTCGTTAAGCGGTCGGATCTCGTAGGGCGCTGGCGGCTCCGGTACCTCCGGCAACCGCGGCCACGGCTCTCGCGGGAACGGACCGCCGTACATGATAACGGGATCATCTTTCATTACGACGCCTTTCCGTCCTTACGGGCGGCTGCCACCTCTTGAGCATACGTTCGATGGCAGTCCGCCAGCCAACACAACCAACGCGATCGTGCGGCTTTAGCTGCAGTAGCCACCGCTTCACAGCGTGTAAGCTTCTCCTGCGCCGCCTCACGCAGCCAAGCGCTAGCTCCCGCTGGGACGTTAGCGATCTCGGCTACCGCTTCAGCCACACGGGCGGCACCGGTCAGGTCCATAAGCTCTGCCTCTGCGACCATCCGCTTCGTGTTTTCGACCTCCTGTAACCAGTCGTCGATCACTGACAGCGGCTCCGACTTGCGCTCGGCGGCAGACGCGGGCTTGTGCGCGTCGTCCAGGTGATGGTCTAGAAGTCGGCCTGGTCCTGTTGTAGCGGAGTGAACGATCGTATCGCAGGTCAGGCACTCCACGCGATATCTAGTACGACCGGTGCTAATACCCACCTCGTTAGTCGGCGCGACTCTCAGGCGTACACCGTCCTGCTCGAAGTCGATGGACGACGACGGACCGGCGCCGTCGTATACGCTAGCAGGCTCGGGCCACGGATACTTACGGCTGTTGACCACGTTGATGCGCTCCTTTCGCTTGACAAGCTCGACCTTCCGCAGCTAAGCTTCGTGTCGAAGGGACACCTCAAGCACCCGCCACCCTCCGCTACTCCCTCCCCTGCCCCCAAACACCGAGGACGTTCTCACGGCCCTTGGTGTGTCCGCAGAATACGAATGCAGTCTGCGGCTGCTTCGTTGACTTGCTTGAGTCGAGCCTCGGCCGCTTCGCTGTGGCTGACGTCTGCATGCCAGATCTTGGCGAGCTGTCGCTGACGCTCCCGCACAGCCTCTACCGTTGCTGTTTTCGGATCCAGCCCTAGCTCAGCGAAAGGTGAGGGCTTGGTTGTCGACGGCGGTACGGTGCCTGCCGGTGGCCGCATAGGATCGGGACCTACAACTCGCTGCCACGCGCGTTGAGACAGTGCTTCGAGTGGCGTGTGTCCAGGCGGAGCGTTCTTGGTCGCTCCTTGCATGACTGCGGTGGCTGCACGACCGAGCGTATCTCGCGCTGTGAGCTGCGCCCCGACGAAAGCGAGTGCGCCCGTAAGAAGGTCACCGTGCTTGAGCGCGCGATCTGCTGTGTTTGTTAAACGCCGGTGCCATCGACCTTGTGTCCCGTGGACAATGCAGTAGCGCTTGCCAGGCTCGGGCGGCTGCGGGCAGCCAGCCGTTCGACATGGTTGTGCGACATCTTGCTCGGCCTGCTCGCTACTCGTCGTCTTCTTCGTCTTCTTCGTCGTCGTCGTCTTCGGCATCGTCGTCGTCTTTTGGTGGGTCTGGCGTCCAGCGTAGCGCAGCTTCGTGTAGCGTCGCAAGCGAAGGCCCTGGAGCTTTCCAGGCCCAGCCTTTAGGGCACAGATCCTCCCACGCTTGCACGTCGCCGTCGACCCAAGTATTGGTGTGCTCAATCTCGTAGACGCGAGCGGCTGGATGTACAACGTAGCGCAAGGCCGGTCGTTGGTTCATGTAGCGATCCATCCGCTCGAGAAGCTCAGCGTCGTCGCCACCGCGGAAGCCGTCCAGGCGTGTGTTGTAGCCATTCAGCTCCAGAGCGATGTGGAGTGGCATCGCCCAGACACCAAAGACACGTCGGGTCTGTCGAGCCTGCTCGACGGTCAGCTCCTGTAGCTTGTCGGTCCAGTTTGCGTCAGCGACCTCTATCGTTGGCCTTTCCGCTGTTGGCAGGAAGACCTTGCGGTGGCCAAGAAGCAGGATGTTGCCGGCAGCGCAGACCCGGCGGGCGGTCTCGACGAGGCCGAAGCTCGGCAGGCAACAGTCGTCGAGCATCACGAGGCTGTCGGTGCGACACATGACGATGGCGGTGTTCTTGTCGCTACAACCGTACGAGACGTCCGCCTTGCGCTCGACTCGATCGGCTGTGGCTGATAGGAGCAGCTCCGGCTGCCGTGTCAGCTCCAAGGTCGACAGGAGCGGTCCGGCCCAGCGGACGGTTGGGTATATCGTGTCGCGGCCGACGCCGATGGTCTGCTCTAGCCGATCGATGACTAGAACAGACTCGGCTTGGTCGGTTCCAGCGCCTAGCATCGCTACTTGATAGTCGACATGGTGCGGTGGATCGACTAGCTTTTTCTGAAGCTTACTTGGGGCTTGAAAGCAAACGGCCAGCAGTGCGCCGAACTCGCCTTGGAGGTACTTCGACTCCGTCGTGAATTCTAGACCGTCCGCCGTGTACGGCCGACGGCCTAGAAATGCGTGGCGAAGCTGCTGCCATCGAAGGTAGCTCGTGGCTTTATCGTCGCGCGCAGTGACGATAGCGACAGTGAGGGCGGTCATACGGTGTCCCCAACGCCATACGCTAGCGCCCTGATCCAACCGATTGGTAGCTTTGGCTTGCCACGCGCCCACTCGAATATCGCGTATTCTGTCGCGTCGGTGCTGCCGTCCTCTGTAAAGCTCGGACGCCGTTCGAAGACGTACAGGCCTGTTAGTGGATGCTGGCGCCAGAAGTCTCGGCGCTGTCGCGACGCGAGAAAGCCAAGCCGCAACAGAAATGCGATGTAGCAAAAGCCGAGATCGCGGCAGGACTCAATGAACGCCTGCGCCAGTGTGTACGGTGGGTTCCCGATGACGCCGAGGTCGCGGCAGTCGACCTTGGCGTCCTTCAACGCTTTGGCGTAGTCAAACCAGCTTCCGATCCAGATCTTGGCGGGACTAGCTACCTCGAGATACGGCCGTGCGGCTGTGCGGACCTCGACCGCGATAACGGTGTGTCCTCGCGCTTTCAATCCGCGGACGAAGGCGCCCTCGCCTGCACAGGGCTCGACGAAACGTTGGATGTGCTGCATGGACGGACAGAGTGTGGTCAGGGCCGCTTCAACTGCCCACGCGGGCGTTTGATGGCAATCGCGTGGACCGGTCGCGATCTTAGTTCTACAAACGCGCGCCTTGTAGCTTTCGGTCGGCGTTGACAACGGTAGAAGATCGGGGTGCATTCTCAGAGCACCGCGCTGTTGTAGGTACCGTCTCGCACCTCGACGCCGGCCGCGCGTAGATCGATTAGCAAAGAGAGAAGCACCGTCGCTTCGGCCACGTGGACGACTGCGTAGGCTACAACTGCGGCGCTCTCGCCTCGTGGGCCGATCCAACGGTAGGTACCGATATGCGCCCCTTGGACTTTTTCGCAGGCGATCTGCAATGCGCAGAGCAGGTCGACCTCGGTCGCGCTAGGTTTGGTCAGCCGCAGCCAAGCCGGCGCAAAGCCGATGTCAGTATCTACAGCACGGCCGAGGCAGCGCTGTAGCTCTTGCCAGATCATGGCCTTGGCCATGTCGGGACCGAGCACTGCGCCGAGCGGTCCGGTACCTTCCTGAAAGCCGTCGATGACAAGGCCCACGAAGTGCTTGAGGTGCTCTAGGGTACTCGTGTCGCAGCCGATCTCGCCGGTTGTCGACTCAGCCGTTTGCTTGGCCATGTGCAGTCCTTTCGAAGTGGCCTCAGTCTGCCTGCGACTTTACGGCTCGTCAAATTTTCTTGGACACGAGCGTTGCCGGCCCGTAGTGTCAGCTTTGCGTTGCTCACCAACCATCAACAAGGAAGGACTATCGCAATGGCAAAAGAGAAGCCTCTGTCGCAGGACATCGACGAGTTCGATCCTACCGATTACACCGACGACGCTGCCGGGGCGAACGGCGACGCCCCCGTGGCATCGGAGGCATCGACGCTCGCTGGGGCCGAGCCGCGTCGACGCGGGCGACCCAAGGGCACGACCGCGGTGGCTATGCTGACGACCACCAAGCTGCGGATCGATCTGGTACTTGACCAGGGCGGCGGAACGAAGGAGCGGCGTGTGCTCGTTGTATCGGATACGCCAGCCGTTGCTCGCGCCCAGGCGCGGGCGTTCTTCGAGGCGGCCGTCGTCGAGTCGCTCTAGTAGTTGTACTGATAGGGCGTGGTTAGGGTTTCCAGCGCCATTTCCTCGGTGTGCCCACCGATATGCGCGACAACCAGTAGCCGTGGCAGCGTAGCGCCCACGGTTGTTGTCGTCGTTCGAATCGCCAAGCGGCCCCACAGCGTTTGAATGACCATCGGGAACCATCGCGCTTCCGGCGAGGTGATCGTCACCGTGCGTGTAGCGTTGAAGTGCGTGATCGCGCCCGAAGCGCCGACGATCTCGACTTGCTCGCGTGCCCAGACGTCCGACGGCTCGGCACCGGGGAAGGTGCGTGCCGAAGGGTACATCGGCGACGCGTCTAAGCGTGGGGCATCCGCGAAGAATTCCTGATACCACTCGAAGGCCCAAGACGAGCCCGCTACTCCACCTTTTAGGATGAACTCGTAGACGACGTTGCGGATGTCGCCGAGGCAGAACGCACGAAATGGCTGTGTACGACGCCACTCGTTCAAGCTCAGACTCATAACGACAGCAATTCCTGCCGAGCCCTCTGTCGCGTTCGAATCGTAGATCAGAATTCGTGCCACGAGCGTACCTCGCGAGGCACGCGGGCGGAGTGGACAGGGTAAGTCTAGCTACGATTGGCTGGGAGCGTCAAGCTTAGCCTACCGTGGCCGCCGTCGCGCCCGCGCCGGCTTGCCCGAAGATGTGAACCTTGTGTCCTGCGTAGCTCGTGAGGTGAGTATCGAAGTGCCGGTCGACGACCTCGGTCATAGCGTCGGCGTCGCGCTCGGCCGTTAGCCAGTAGCCTGCATCGTGCAGATGGATCGCGAAGAGAGCTTCAAGGTCTCGCTCTTGAACCTCTTCTTCGATTCTCCAGAAGATCTCATTGACGACATCACCGGCCGCGAACTGGATTGGCATGTTTCGTAGCTTGGTGGCCTCGAACACACCGAAGTCGGCGAGCGGCCAGTAGCGGCGCGTATCGAAAGGCGGGAAGACCTGATAGCCGCGCGTCTTGACGTAGAATTCTTCGCGGTCAGCCCAACGGTCCCACTCTGGGAAGCGCGCCCGGAATCCTGCGTGGATCTTCTCGATCCTCTCCAGCGTCAAGATAGCCCGGACAGCAATCGTGATGCGTCGGTCCTGCCGAATCGAGTCGTAGATCTTCTGTGGGAAGGCGCCGTAGAAGAGTGCATAGACAACGCGCTTGACTAGCGTGCGCAGGCCGTCCTTGTGCTTGTCATCACCTTGTAGATAGTCGCTGCCAAAGACCTCGACAGCGATCATGGCGTGCGCGTCGTAGCGCGGGTCGAGCTTCTTCCACTTTTCGGTCTTCTCGTCGAAGTAGACCTCATTGAAAAGATGCAGCAGCTCGCGGATGCCTGCGAAGCAGGCGGCGATACGATACTCTAGGGCTGCGGCGTCAGCCGCGATCCAGATGTAGCCCTTGGGCGCCTTGAACAGCTCACGGACGGACTTCTCGACATTCTGTACGTTTGCCTTTGAGACCCATCTTGTACCCTTTTGCCCGGTTGCGCCCCACGAGACGTACAAACAGCCCGTAAGCGGATCGTAGGCTTTTTTGTAGGGCTTGAGCGTGCCTGTCAGAAGAGAGCATGTCTCCCAGAAGTCGACGTAGGTCTGAATGAGAGGGATGTTCAGGTAGTCGCGTACAGCCTTGGCCGCGTGGCTTGGCTCTTGCTCGTCGATGTTCTTCGCCGCGCCTCCTTTGGTAAAGTAGACCGGTTGAAGGTTGAGGAAGTCGTAGAGAAACCACCGAGCCTGTCGTGCGGAGCGTACGTTGAACTTGTCCCAGGTAATGTGTTTGTGCTTGCTCGGATCGACGAGCTGTTTGGCTACGACCTCGTTGAGCCACTTCTCGGCTTCGGGCGCGTTGCGGATCGCCTCACGGATC
>ERZ1292632.1355-Hain-H43-01um-R2-1355-length-24178-cov-8_pt2 | contig 20969 bp, 19 predicted proteins | sample MGYA00564407_ERZ1292632 | MGnify/ENA primary metagenome ERZ1292632 (study PRJEB36523, sample SAMEA6512637) | groundwater metagenome | collected 2019-01-08 | study: AquaDiva: Metagenomics assemblies of 32 groundwater samples | reverse complement strand
ACGGAATCGGGAATTTCTTTTTGCCCCGAAAAATCCGTATGATTTGGTCGCCGAGACCCGCCGAAGGTGGGACGAGGCATTGACTTTTCCAACATGGAGCCCCCGATGGGAATCGAACCCACGTCTATCCGCCAATAATTTCAAGCCGAAGGCGGGATTCGAACCCGCGACTTGCTGTTTACAAAACAGCTACTCTACCACTGAGTTACTTCGGCAAATTTAGGCGGATTGCTTCCCCGCCGAAAGCTAAAGCATTCGGGCGGGTCTGCCTAAATGCCCTTGGGCTTTTGGCAGATGCCACTGAGCTAAGGGGGCTTAGGTGATTCTCTTTTTCTCTTTGGCCTGCGATTTTTCCGCTTTCTCTAAAAAATGCTGATATTTTTTATTTTTTGGATCCAATTTTAAGGCGGATTTAAATTCCTGAATAGCTTTAAAATAATCCTTAAGACCCATTAGGGCAATGCCTAAATTAACATGCCTGGAGGCCAAATCTGGTTCGATTTTTACCGCCTGCAAAAAAGCATCTTTGGCATCGTAATAATTCTTTTGCTCCAAATAAATTACCCCTAATCGGGAATAAATTTTAGGATTATCAGGATCTTGGGCAGCGGCTTTGACATAAAGACTTTCCGCTTTGTTAAATTCTTGGGTATCAAAAGCGTCGTCGGCTTGGGCAATTAATCCATAGAGATTTATTTCCTCGCTGGAAGCCTCTTTGGTCTGCGCCAATTTTCTGGCTTGAGGTAATTTGCGGGCAAAAATGATTAAAATAATCACCACCGCCAAAACAACTAATAAATTCCAAACCATTCAAAACCTTTCTTAGACAAAAACCTCTTTTTTGCCTTCTTTAGTTTCTAATGTTACTTTGCCCTCTAAAACATTATGGCCAATAACTTTTCCCGTTCCTTGAGGAGTTATCATTCTGCACCCCTTTTTCGGCATTTTCTTTTTCAAATCTTCATAAGTTTCCGCCTCAAAAGCCAAACAGCACATCAGTTTTCCGCAGCAGCCCGAGAGTTTTCCCGAGCCGGCAGTCGCTAATTCCTGAATTTGAGCCATTTCTAAAGTAATGCTTTCAAGATTGGCTAAAAACTTACGACAACAAAGTTCCCTCCCGCATTTGCCAAAACCGCCATAAATTCTGGCTTCGTCGCGGGCGCCCACTTGTTGAAGACGTATTATTTTTCCAAAACTTTTGACTAAATCATATACAAGACTGCGAAAATCCAATCGTCCATCAGCACTAAAATAGAAGGTCAACTTTTTCTCATCAAAAGAAAAGCCGGCGTCCAAAATTTTCATCTTTAATCCGTGACGAAAAGCTTTTTTGTTGGCTTCCTCAATTAGGCCGCTGGCTTTTTTACGCAAACTGACAATTTTCTGCTTGTCTTCCTTAGTAATTTTCCTTATAATTTTACCCTCCTCAGGGTTGAAAAATTCATTACTTTCTTTATCGCAAGCAATCATTGCCGATTCAATCACTTCATCAATTTCTACCAAAATCTCCTCACCTATTTTAAAACAAGCTGTTTTATTGTCCTTAGGTGAAAAATATATTTTTCCACAAGATGGCAGACGATAAAATATTCTTTTCATAAATTTAGATAAAATACGGTTTTAATTAAAATTTGATTAAGAGATTTTCTAATAGTAATTTTACCGAAATATTCGTCGAAAGTAAACTGCGGGCTTTCCTAATTGACTCTAAAATCGCTAGATTATTATCGCCTTTTAAAAGTTTCACCCTTAACTCCTGCTCCCAAAGATCAAGAATTTGAGGTAAACTGTCAGCAATTGCCAATCTCCCGGCCAGCTCAAAACGGCTTTTAAGATTTTCACGGGCAATTTTTTCATAAGTAACATAACCGCAGGGGGAACTTGAGGTAATTTCTTGAAAGTTGAAATTCTTAATAATTTGACAGCGGGAAATAATTGTCGGTAAAATCCGCATCTTCTTTTTTGCCTGTAACACAATTATAGAATTCTTCGGCGGTTCTTCCAAGACTTTAAGTAAAGCATTGCTGGCCTCTAATGTTAGATTCTCGGCATTTAAAATAATTGCTAATTTATATTTTGAACTATGGGGAGTTAAAATTATCCAAGATGAAAGTTGGCGGACAAATCCAATTTTAATCGGCGACTGATCAATCAAAAAAAGATCGCTTTTTGATATTTTAAATAGATTGAGTAAAAATTCAATTGAAAGCTCACCAATGCATAAGTAAGCATGACTTAATTTGTTGATTTTCAATTGGGAACTTAAAATCCCTTTGACTTCCATATTGACTTTAAATTAGCATACAATTGACAAAATAAAAAGACATTTATATAATTAAATTAGGGTCCCGAGAACTTATATTTCGGCGGTCGAGCCCAAAAGATTAACCTAAATGAGAACAAAAAAAATGGATTTCGAGGATAAAAACCTCACCTGCAAAGATTGCTCCAAGGAATTTGTTTGGTCAGCTGGGGAACAAAAATTCTATGCTGACAAAGGCCTTCAGAATCCACCGGGACGGTGTCCTGACTGCCGAAAACAAAAAAGAGACGGCGGGCAGAAATATTCTATTGTTTGCAAGGAATGTGGTAAAGAAGACCAAGTCCCTTTCAATCCCAGGGATCCCAAAGATGTCCTTTGCGCTGATTGTTTCAAAAAATCCCGGACCCAGCAACAACCCCCATCTGCGGAAGCTCCATCAGAAACTCCTACGGATGCCCCTGCAACCGAAGAATAAATTAATCGTAATAAGATAAATTTACTATTTTTCCTAATTAGAATTAATTGGTAATTTTTAAAATTAGGATTTAGTTTTGTTTAAAGTTCTTAAACATTTGGCACAAATCAGCCTGCCAGCTTTTTTTTGAATGTTTGGCTTAAAAAGTCTTTTTGTCCGATGTAAAGAATGAGGACGATTAAAACCGGTTTGGGGACTTTTACCGCAAATTTCACATTGGGACATATTTTCCTTTCTTAGAATCAATTAATATGATACAATATAAATTGAGTAAAATCAACCCTGATTTTGAAATATGCTTCTATTTAATTTAATCTCCAATCCTTTACAATTTATTGCCTTTTTAGTCGCCATTCTTGGAGCAATTAGTATTCATGAATTTGCTCATGCTTTTACGGCTAATCTATATGGAGATAACACCCCAAAATTGATGGGACGGTTAACTTTAAATCCTTTTGCTCATCTGGATCTTTGGGGGACGATATTTTTATTGTTAGCTGGTTTTGGCTGGGGAAAACCGGTGATTGTAAATCCGCAAAATTTTAAAAATCCCCGGCTGGACAATTTAACTGTCTCGCTGGCAGGTCCGATCAGCAATCTTATTTTAGCGGTTATATTAGGCTTAATTTTAAGGTTTTTTAATTTACCCGCGTTTTTATCCTCAATGTTGGAAATTTTAATTTTCTTTAATCTGGTTTTGATGATTTTTAATCTTATCCCTATTCCCCCGCTGGATGGTTCAAAAATTTTAAGTCTTTTTGTCAAAGAAGAAACCTATCTTGTTTTACAACAAATTGGCATTCCGATTTTGTTCGGCTTAATCATTTTTTCCCAATTTATCCCGATAATTCCTACCTTAATGTCCAAGACCGTGATTTTTTTCTTTAATATTTTAACAGGTTATGCCCCAATGCTTTGAAAAAAAATCAAAGATTGTTATATAATGAAATGGATTTCTGACATTCGTCATTTATTGATCGCCCATGGGTATAAGCGCAACTTTTAGTGCGTCAGATAATAATTTCGGGGTGTAGCTCAGTTGGATAGAGCGCGTCCGCCCACCAATCGGGGCGTAGCACAGCAGGTAGTGCGCCGGGCTGGGGGTCCGGAGGTCGCTGGTTCAAGTCCAGTCGCCCCGAACTTATGGCGGATGAGGTCGCCCGTTCAAGTCGGGTCACCCCGACTTAAATTTTTTTTTTAAAATCTTTATGAATTACGAAATTCAATTCGCCCGAATCACTAATGCTGGTAGGCTGCCTGATAGATTTTTGGCTTGTCAACATTTCGAAGCCGATGACCTAACCAAATCTTCCATGGGAAAAATATTTTCCTTAGTAGAAATAATTTCTCCCTGGTTTCCGACAGTTCAGACTGGACAAAAAATTTGTCAAAATTTTGCTAAATATTACTTTCAAGACGGTAGTACCTCGGATGTGGTTAATATCGAAAACGCCTTAAAAAATCTAAATGAAGATCTCGGGCAAATTACCCAAAGCGGCGAAACTGATTGGGTCGGCAATTTAAATACTATTTTTGCGGTTATCTCGGAAGGCAATCTGCATCTTGCCCCGGCCGGTAAGGTCGAGGCTTATCTTTTTAGAGACGGAAAAATAAATCATTTAACTGCTGGGTTGGCTCAAGTAAGAGAACCCCATCCTTTAAAAACTTTTGCCAACACTGTCTCGGGAGAACTAAAAATACATGATAAAATTCTTCTGTCAACCAGTGGTCTTTTTAGTTGGATTCCTCTCGACACTATTCAGCAAATTATCACTTTAAATAGCCCTCAAGAAGCGGCGATGCAAATCTGCCGCATTTTGCGAAAAGAAAAAGTCAAAAATGTTAACCTAATTATTATTAATCTTTTATCAAAAGATAAACTTTCTTCCCAACCAATTCAGGATTTAGAAAATGTTTATTATCTTGATAAACAAGCAGAATCCTCCTTTACCGGCCTAAATAAAATCCTAAGGGCCGGAAAAGAAAATTTGATTAAAGGTTTTCAAATTATTTTCTCCGGGATCAAAAAAATTCTAAAAATCATCCCCCGAGCCAAAAAACCGCCCAAAATTACTCCCACAGCTACCCCAAAAACAAATGAGGACCGTTTTGAAAAAGAGTTCATTAGCGACATAAAAAGAGATGATGGACTTTTAAAAGATGAAGAAATTAAATATTCTCCAGATTTATATGTCCATTACTACCAAAACCAACCCCGACCGAAAACTTCTCTGAAAACAAATAAATTAGTCAATTTTTTTTCGATCCTTGGCGGCTTATTTAAATCTTTTTTCAATTGGCTTATAGTCACCTACCGCGATAAAAAACAACGGCGTTTCTTCTATATAATCTTGGCAATTATTTTAATTTTAATTATTATTCTGGTGATATTTTTAAAAAACCGGCAAGGTAAAGTTGGCAACCTTGAGGCTCAAAAAATCCTTGATACGGCAATTGCTGCTCAGAAAGAGGGGTTGAGTCTAAAATCATTAGGAGATGAAGATGAAGCCAAAGAAAAATTTGTTTCATCAATTACCGAAGCTAATAAAATTAAAGGCAATCTATTAGTTGAAAAAGATGCCAATGAAACCATCGCCAATTCTTTAGCCGAGCTTGATAAATTAACCGCTACCACTCGCTTTAACAATCTGAAACCTATTTTAACAATTCAAGTGCCGGCAAAACAACTTTATATTATCTCTGGTCAAGCTTTTTTAGTCACTGAAAACGAAATTTTAGAAGGAAATATCATCGGCGGGACACCCTCTAAAGCGGCTGAGCTCGGAAAGGGTCAAGGCAATTTTCTTTCCGGAACAAAACAAGATAGGATAATTTTTCTCTACACCAACAATCAAAATCTCTATCAATTTGATTCAAGCAGTAAAAGTCTCGAACAAGCAAAAATTGCCGATGGCCGCTGGGAAACCGCTAATTCAATCGCCGCCTACTCAGGCAGTCTCTATCTGCTTGACGGTGTTGTAGGTCAAATTTACAAACATTCATCAACCCAAGCATCTTTCTCCAGCGGTCAAGAATATATTTCCACCGAAAGTGTAAATCTTAAAGATTCTTTTTCATTGGCAATTGACGGCTCGATTTTTATTTTAAAACATGACGGTCAGGTAATTAAACTTCAGAAATCAAAGAAGCAAGAATTTTCTTTACAAAATATTCCCGCTCCCTTTGATAAAATTTCCCAACCATTAAAAATTTTTACCGATGCTGATACCCCTTATCTTTATATTCTCGATGCGGGAGACTCTAAGGATAATGCTTCCTGGCAGACTAATCAGCCGCGAATTCTTGAATTTGATAAAGAAGGTCGGTTTATTCATCAGTATGTTTTAAGCGAAGATCTTAAAAATATCACTGATTTTGTCGTCTCCTCGAAATTAAGAAAAATTTGGCTGCTTGGAGAAAACAACCTCTATGAAATCCCCATCTAAGCCGATCATATTATGGACATTAAATCTTTTTCGTGGAAAAAAATTGCGATTATTTTACTTGTCGGAATAGGTATTTGGCTTTTGATCCCTAAGATTGTTGGTCTTAAAGAAACTTTTGAGATCCTTAAAACAATCAATATTTGGGCTTTAATTTTAGTAATTGTTGCCGAGGCCTTTTCTTATTTTGGCTCAACAATTCTTAATTTAACAATGCTAAGAATGGTCAGAGAAAGACTTTCTCCCAAGGATGTCCTAAAAATTTCTCTGATGGATTCTTTTGCTTTGCAATTCTTGCCGATTAGCACTTTTGGCGCGGCAGCGGTTGAATATTATTTTTATCGGTTAAAGCAAATTCGAACCGCCCATATTATCTTAATGTTTATTGCCAGAACTATTATTGTATGGCTGGTCTTTGGTCTTATTTTTCTTGTTGGGGCGGCTTTTGCGCCAACAAACTCAAAATTGTACTCTCAAGAATCTATTATTATTTGGTTAACCTACTTTTTTGCTTTAGCCGTCTTTAGTTTTCTAATTTATTTATATTGTCACCAAAAACTTCTAATTAAATTTTTAGCTACTCTCGGACGATTTTATCAATGGCTTGCTCGAATATTTCATCTGCCGAATATCCAAAACCATAATGTAATTGATTTGGCGCCAAAAATTTATCAAGCCACGAAGATTTTAGCCCAAAATAGAAAATATCAACTTTCAGCCGTCTTTGGGGCGCTTTTTTACTGGTTTGGAGATATTTTTTGTCTCTATTTTGCTTTCCTTGGTTTGGGCTGGCCGCCCCATATAGCAATTGTGATTTTTACCTACGCAGCCGCCAAAATTCTCTCACAAATATCCTTTATCCCCGGCGGGTTAGGGGTTTCAGAAGCCACTTTATCTTTAATTTTTATCGGTTTCGGCGTGCCGGCATCAACCGCATTAGCGGCGGTATTAATCTTTCGTTTGATTTCTTTTTGGCTGCCGATTCCGGTTGGACTGGGGTCATTCTTGAGTCTTCAAAAAAATTATATTAAAATGAAAGTATGAGAAATAAATTTTTAAGCGCGGAGGGAAAATGTGGGAGGATATGCCTAAAAGGAAAAATCGTCAAACTGCTGGCTTACTGGTGGGAATCATCATCATAACTTTAATCGTCTTTGGTTATATCGGTTACTCTTTATTAAAATCACCAAAAGAAACGGACAACAAGTCGCTTACCTTTTTACCCAGCCCTCAAACCACCATGTCTTTTTCACCCAGTCCCCAATTAAGTTCCTCCCCCAAACTTTCTCCTACACCGTCGCCGACAGCTTCTGGCAGCCAAATCGATTATAAAATTCCTGGTGGCGAAACCTATGTCATCTCGTCAACCGCTGATACCAACGGTGATAAACAAGACGAAACTTTGGTCGTTACCAAAAAAACCGAGAGCAAATATCATCTTTATATTCTATCGACCGAGGGCAAATCTCTTTATGATAATCCCGAACTCTTACAAAAACCAGTCAGAATTGCCACCCAAATTTATGATCCGACAAAAGAAACTTATCTTTCCTGGATGCTAGTTTTTACCGAGCAATCAGGCAATTTGATTTTTGTCCATTGGAACGGCAAAGCTTACGAAATTCCCCAGATGGTGGGGGTATAACCCAAACGCCTCACTTCATTGAGACGTTTGAGAACTATTTTTCTCAATGATTTTTTTGATATTAAAGTGAATCTACAATTTTTGTCGCTGCTTTGACCGCCCTCTGCTTCATTCATAATTCACTTCGACGATATTTTTTATATCTTCGTATTTATTTTTTATTTTACTACAAATTGAAATATATTTTATGTTGATTAAATTCTTAAGAATTTAATCAATTATCGTTAAATAAATTTATTTATTTTGACCCCGCTTTTGCGATACATTACTTAATTAGGTCAAAAAATACAGATAGAAATCTAACGGCTCAAGGGTATGAGCCGTTGAATACGCCACTTCTATACTGAAAAGTATAATAGCGGATGTTTAGATATGTTAATTATGATTTTTCTTCCTTTTTCCTTCTTTTTCTTCTTGGTTCGTATTGTGTTAAAACACTACCAGCAGTTGTCTTTGCTGGCCTTGATATTCTTTTCCTTCTTAACTGTTTCGAGTCAATTTTAGCAACTTTTTTGCCTGTTTTTCTCTAAGAATTTTAACTCCTTTTCGAAATTTGACATTTTAAAATTATGTTTTACAATAGTATTGTAATCGAAAATAAATCGAAAGTTAACTTGTGGACAACTTTTGAAATAAGGAGGGGTTGATATGCTTACTAAACGTCAAAAAGAAGTATTAACTTTTATTGAAAAGTTTATTGAGGATAAAGGCTACGCCCCATCTCTTGAAGAAATTAAAAAAGTACTTCATGTTTCCGCGGTTTCAACGGCCCATTTTCATGTAGATAATTTAATCAGGGAGGGATTATTAAAAAGACACAAAAATGAGCCGCGAGCTATTAAATTAAACAAACCAGAAGAATTAGTTAGAATTCCTCTCGCAGGGACAATTGCGGCTGGCTCTCCCATAGAGGCCATCCCAAACACAGAATATTTAGCTATAACTAAAAACAAATTACCAAGAACTGGAAATATTTATGCTTTACGAGTCATAGGCAACAGCATGATAGACGAGGATATAAATAGTGGTGATATTATATTAGTAAAACAGCAAGGAACAGCTAAAAATGGTCAGAAGGTCGTCGCCCTGATAGATAATTATGAAGCGACCTTAAAAAAATATTACCGTGAAGGTAATCATATTAGACTTCAACCTGCTAACAGAAAATTTGAACCTATTATAATTAAAGGGAGCCAAAATTTATTGATTCAAGGCATAGTTTTAGACGTAGTGAAAGCTGGATTAAATATCATAGCAAAACCGCAAAAAAGGGAAGAAACAAAGAAACCTGTAAAGAAGATAAATGATTTTCTAAATCAGGTAATTGAGGGAGATTGTTTAGAAGTTATGAAAAATATTCCGCCAAAGTCGATTGATATGATCCTTTGCGATTTACCATATGGCACCACTCAAAATCAGTGGGATAGTATTATTCCCCTGAATAAACTCTGGAAACACTATGAAAGAGTTATTAAAGATAAAGGCGTTATTGCTCTTACCGCACAAGGTCATTTTGCAGCGAAAGTTACACTTTCTAACCCTAAACTTTTCAAATACAAAATTATATGGGTTAAATCTAAACCAACCAACTTTCTAAATGCAAAAAAACAGCCCCTTCGCAAACATGAAGATATTCTTATCTTTTATAAAGAACAACCTCTTTACAATCCACAGATGTCAATCGGGGAACCCTATAATAAAGGTTTCCGTAAAGATCAACTCACTGGAAGTTACGGAGATTTCAAAACAGTTGAAGTTAAAAGTAACGGCGAACGTTATCCAACAGATGTTATATATTTTAAAACCGCCGAAAGTGAAGGTCAAGTATATCACCCCACTCAAAAACCCGTAGGATTAGGAAGATACTTAATCAAAACATTTTCTCGCCCTGGAAATATTATATTAGATAATGCCTGCGGTAGCGGGAGTTTTTTAGTGGCATCGGTTTTGGAGGGTAGAAAATTTGTTGGAATTGAAAAAAATCAGGAAGTTTATCTCTTTAAAAATAAAAAAATTGATTACATAGAGATTTGCAGACAACGAATTAAAATAGCACGAGAACAATTTAATATAGAAAAACGCAAATTAAACTTGTTCTAAATACCATCCCATTGTTCTTCTATTAATATTTTTTGTGCTCTCTTATAATCTTTTTCTGTTATCTGTTGATTCCCTTTTAACCATCTTAGTAAATGAAAATATTGATTAGGGTGAAGGATGGGTTTAATTGTTTGTTTTAGTCCAGTTTTGGCTTTAACAAATTCAATTTGTTTTGCTGTCAAGATGCCTCTACCCACCAGATCATAGGCAATACGAACCGCGTCTACGGAGGTAACATTTAAATCTCCTTCGTGTTTTTCGTCTTTTCGGACATCTAATTTCTCGATTTCTAAAATATCTTTCAAATCACTGAGTCCGTTAAGATTTTTATTATAGAATTCAATCTCTTGACCTCTATATGTAAACCAAGTTCGTCCTTGCTCTGTAAGCGATCCTCTCGGAAGATATACACCCTCTCGGACCACTCTTTTTTTCGAAACCCAACCGCAAACATACAAAATCCACTTTCTTTGTCTTGTCGTGCCAGGAAGAACCCTATCTTTGGGTGTTTCAAGATGGGTCATAATATAAATATCTGTATCTAAATTTTCATCAAAAATTTGCCTCGCAAAAAAATTGTGTTTTGCCTCTCGCGGCAATCCATCGCTACTTAAATATTCTTCTTGAAAAGGTAATGCCCCACCTCTACACTTAACATCAATTTTGATGCCGTTAGCCGATAAAATATCGTAGGCAATTGGATGATTGTTGTCGATATCAGACAATCCCAACTTATTACGTAGGACTATCTCGGCTAATGCACCGAATCCTTGTTCTTCTCGACTTCCTCGTTCTGCACCAGTAATATTTTGGTTTTCATTTATATAATCAGCGGCATTTTGTCGCAAACTGAATCCTCCTCTATCAGCTAATTTAATGACAATTGGTTCTGGATGATGATAATGATACATAAATATGCTCTGGGTTAATTTTACTCTAAACTTTCCCCTTCTGTAAAGACGAATATAAAAATAGATAATTGGATAACAGAAATACCTAAACGCCCCAAGGGATGGGGCGTTTATTTGCCAGGATTTCTTTTTACAAAACAAATATTAAAAATAAAACTAAAAAAACGACAGCTAAAATTATTTTAATGATTAAGCCGGCGATTGAGCCGAGAACGCCGCCGAAACCGGCTTTGAGGGATTTAAATCCTTTTTTAAAGATAATTATTTCCGAAATCACGATGCCTAAAAAAAGCCCAGCTAAACCTCCGAACGGCGGATAAAGAATTAGTCCGACAATCATACCAAGTGCTCCCCAAAGCAAAGATTTAAATCTTGCCCCGGAAATTTTGGCGCCAAGAAAACCCAAAATATAGTCTAAAACTTCGCCGCTTGCGGCAATTGCCGCTAATATTCCTAACTCTAAGGCCGAGAGATGTTGAAAATGGTCGATTAATGCGTAGATGAAACTTACAATAAACATAAAAGCCAACGACGGAAAAATCAGCAGAACCGTGCTGACAACGCCCGCTAAAAGAAAAATGATAATCAATATTACTAAAAGTAATTGATCCATAAGTGCCTTATCACATTTTTTCCGGTGCCGAAATGCCCATTAAATCAAGGGTTTTTTTGAGGACTATTTGAGTGGCTTTAATAAGCCCGATGCGGGCGGCGGTTAATTCCTTATCATCAGAAATCACCCGGCATTTTTCGTAAAAATTGTGGAATTTCCGTGCCAGCTCGGTCGAGTAATATGGCAATCTTTGCATTTGATAATCTTCAGACGTGTCAACAATAATGTCCGGTAATTTTATTAGTTCTTTAGATAGCGATAATTCCGGAGGTTCTTTTAATAATTTTAAGTTTTCAGCTGAAGTTTTTACTTTTTCCTTTTTACTTTTTACTTTCTCAAGAATACTATGTATCCGAGCGTAAGCATATTGAACATAATATACCGGATTTTTTTGAGATTTTTCCCGGGCTAAATCCAAGTCAAAATCAAGATGAGTATTGAGATTTCGCTCCAAAAAGAAAAACCGCGTCACATCTTTTCCGACTTGGTCGAGAAGCTCATCCATAGTCACATAAGTCCCCTGCCGTTTAGACATTTTAATCTCTTGACCTTTTGAAACCAGCCGCACTAGTTGAGAAATTAAAATCTTTAGTTCCCCTGACCAATGTTCCTGCTGGCGAAGAATTTCAATCGCCGCCTGCATTCGGCCTTGATAGCCATGATGATCCGCCCCCCAAAAATCAACTAACAAATTGTAGCCGCGCCGAATTTTATCATAGTGGTAGGCAATATCGCCGGCAAAATAAGTAAATTCTTTATCTTTGGTAATTAACACCCGGTCCTTATCATCGCCGCAATCAGTGGTTTTAAGCCACAAAGCGCCGTCTTTTTTATAGGTGAGCTGATGAGAATCCAATATGCCAATTGCCTTTTCGATGGCTCCCTTATATAATCCTGATTCTGAAAACCAATGGTCGAATTTGATCCCCATTTTATAAATTGTTTTTTTAATATATTCTTCCATAATAATCGGCACTGCCATTTGTCCGATTTCCTCTGGTTTTCCACTACTATACTTTGCAGTATGGAAGTGGGAGATTTGGTCGGCAATTTTTTCGATATAGTTACCGCGGTATAAAGCTTCTTTATCTTTTAATATCGAATGACCAAGTTTGATAATTTGTGCTCCGCGATCATTAATAAAGTATTCACGCTCAACTTCAGCGCCGAAGGATTTAAAAATATTTGCTAAACAATCACCCGCATATCCCCCTCGACCGTTGCCTAAAGTTAAGGGCCCGGTGGGATTGGCAGAGATAAATTCAATGTTGACTTTAAGATCTTTTCCCAAGTCTGAATTGCCATATTTTTCGCCGGCGACTAAAATCTTTGAAATTTGATTTTGTAAATAGGGGAGAGCGATTTTTAAATTTATAAAACCGGGTTTTGCCACTTCGATTTCTCCGATCATCTGATCATCTAATTCTCTGATTATCTTAATAATTTTTTCAGCAATCTCCTCCGGCCTCTCGCCTACTTTCTTTCCTAAAACCAATGCCGCATTGGTCGAATAATCACCAATTTTTTCCTCTGGCGAGACCTCAACATTAAAATCAATCTTTGTGTTTCCTGGAAAAACTTGTCCAATTGCTTTAGCAATAATTTCTTTTATTTCCTGCTTCATATTAATTTTAGGATATCACAAAAAACCCTTTGAGAAAAGCTATTGATTTTGAGGACTAATTTTGATAAAATATATTTAAATCTCGCACAAAGGAGCGGCGGCAATGAACGGCTGGTACTGGTTTCTCGTCTGCCTGCTTTCAAGCGGGCTTTACTTATTGCTGATGATCGTTTTAGGTGAGGACAAACACTGGACATTAAGACCGCTATCTATCTCCCGAGATCTGGCTGATATCGCTGTTGAGCTACCCGGCCTAAAGAAACTCATCGGACTGGCTTTATACATTGTCTTTATCGGACTTTTTCTTTACGCAGAGATTCTCACCTTGTGTCTGCTACTCCTTTGTTTCATTGTCAACCGTTTCGATCCCCAACTATCTCCATCCACCTGCGACCCGCCCTCCCCGCCCCAATAAGGCGGGGTGATTTTTAGTTACACTTTTTCGATATTAACAAAACCTCTTTTACCAGCCTGAACGATCAATCCTGAGTTTATATCAATATCTTTATAAGGATCAATAATCTTCTGGCCAGCAACCTTTACTGCACCTTGTTCAATTAAACGCTTGGCGGTTGACTTGGTATTGGCTAAATGGCATTTTATTAATAAATCATCAAGACGAATTTTATCAATGGCCAATTTTATAACAGGAATCTTTGAGGGCTTTTCGCCCCGGGAAAAAACTTTGTTAAATTCAGCTTCGGCTTTTTCGGCTTCCTCGGTTGAATGATACATTTCAACAATTAATTTCGCTAGCTCAGCTTTAACCTCGCGGGGATTTTTTCCTGCCTCATCGGCAGGCAGGCCTTCCTCAAGTTCTTTTTTAATAATATCTAAACCGCCGGCGGTAATATCTGTACAAAGCTCAAAGTAATGGATTATCAGATTATCCGGGATTGACATCACCTTGCCGTACATATCGTCCGGTTCATCTACTATAGCTATATAATTCCCTAAGGACTTTGACATTTTCTCTTTGCCGTCAAGACCGATTAAATATTTCATCATCAAAATATCTTGAGGCGATTGACCGTAAGCTTTTTGAATTTGCCGGCCCATTAATAAATTAAACTTTTGATCCACGCCGCCAAGCTCAACATCGGCTTTGACTGCCACTGAATCGTAGCCCTGAAGTAATGGATAAATTTCCTCATGAACCATAAATGGCTGACCTTTTTGCAGTCTAATCTTAAAGGTTTCGTGCTCCATAATTTGCGCTACCGTTACTCGGGAAGTAAGTTCGATGATTTTTTTTAGATCAAATTTGCTAAACCATTCGCTTTGAAGATGAATTTCGGTTTTTTCTTTATCGAGAATCCGAAAGGCCTGCTGGAAAAAACTGTCGGCATTTTTTTTGATAGCTTCCTCGCTTACCCCTTCACGGGTTTTATCTTTGGCAGACGGATCGCCGATTTGGGCGGTGTAGTCGCCGACAATAAAGACCGCCGTATGCCCCAAATCCTGAAAAGCTTTTAATTTTCTTATCGGCACTGCGTGGCCTAAATGAATTTCTCCTTTATTAGGATCAATGCCGTATTTAATCCTTAATTTTTGGCCGGATTTTAGTTTTTTTTCAATTAAGGAGAATTCGATAATCTCCCCTACCCCCCTATGCAATAGATCTTGAAATTTTTCTGTCATTTTGCCCTCAATTTCAAGTGGATATAATTTATACTTTACAATTTTAATTGTAGCTTGTATTATAGTATAATGTAAAGGAGGATATCTAAAGAGGGGCAAAAATTATGAATATTCGAAATATTTTTACTTTTTATAAACGAATAAATATTAGAAGTATATTTTATCCGCGCTCATATAACTGGAGGAAAATCAAACTCTGGAGCTTAAGAATCGGCTTGGGTGTTCTTTTAATAATTCTCTTAATGTTTGCCTGGTATGCCAAAGATCTGCCCACACCGGGTAAAATCAAACGGCGCCAAGCAGTGGCAGCCACCCAAATTTTTGACCGCAATGGCAATGAGCTTTACGCGGTTCATGGCGATATCAAAAGAATTATGGTTTCTTCTACTGATATTTCGGATATTACCAAAAAAGCCACTATTACCGCTGAAGACCGTAATTTTTACAAACATCATGGGATTAATCTAAAAAGTATCGTCCGAGCGGCTTTATATAATTTAAGCCATAATGATTCGATTCAGGGCGGCTCAACCATTACTCAACAGTTTGTCAAAAATGCTCTTCTCAATCCCAAAAGAACTTTTACCCGAAAAATCAAAGAGCTGATTTTATCGCTGGAAGTGGAAATTATGTATTCCAAAGATGAGATTTTAGGCATGTATTTAAATGAGATTCCTTATGGTTCGAACGCTTACGGCATCGAAGCCGCCTCGGAAACCTTCTTGGGTAAACACGCTAAAGACTTAAATTTAGCCGAATCAGCTACTTTGGCGGCTCTACCCCAAAGACCGACTTATTATTCACCCTACGGTATTCACCCTGACCGGCGTCAAGTGCGGGTGGAATATATTCTTGATTCAATGGCTGACTTGGGCTATATTTCTCGCGACGAAGCCAATATCGCTAAAAAGGACGCAAAAAATTTAACTTTTTTGCCCCGCCGGGAAAATATTACTGCTCCCCACTTTGTGATGTATGTCAAAGAATTATTGGTTGATAAATACGGCGAGCAAATGGTGGAGGAAGGCGGCCTAAAAGTCACTACCACACTTGATATGGACAAACAAATTAAAGCTGAAGAAGCGATTGCTGCCGGAGTGGCAAGAAGGTTTGATTATCTTAATGCCGAAAATGCCGCTTTAGTCTCACTTGATCCCAAAACCGGGCAAATTTTGGCGATGATTGGTTCTAAGGATTTTTTTGATCAATCAATTGACGGTCAAGTCAATGTGGCAGTGGCGGAACGCCAGCCGGGTTCGGCTTTCAAACCGGTAGTTTATGCTACCGCCTTTAAAAAAGAATACAATCCAGCTTTTAATTTATGGGATGTCACCACTGATTTTGGCAACTACACCCCCCAAAATTACGACGGCACCACTCACGGACCTGTTAGCGTCCGGCGAGCTTTAGCGGGATCCCTAAATATTCCAGCGGTGAAAATGCTTTATTTAGCTGGTCTGGATAATGTCTTAGATCAAGCTCATGAAATGGGGATTACCACTTTAAATGACCGCGACCGCTACGGACTTTCTTTGGTTTTAGGCGGCGGGGAGATAAAACTTTTAGACTTAGCCACCGCTTATGGGGTTTTTGCCAATAAAGGGACACTTGCGCCGACCACACCGATATTAAAAGTCATAGACTCAAAAGGCAAAGTTTTAGAAGAATTCAAAGAAGATAAAAAAAATGTTTTAGATCCGCAAATCGCCTATGAAATTTCTTCAATTTTGTCCGACAACCAAGCCCGTTCGTTCATTTTCGGCTCTAATTCGGCCTTAAATTTTGGCGACCGTCCGGTGGCGGCAAAAACCGGCACAACAAGCGAATATCGAGACGCCTGGACTTTCGGCTATACGCCATCAATTGTTGCCGGGGTTTGGGTGGGCAATAATGACAATACTCCAATGACCGCCGGCGCCGCCGGGGCGATGGCGGCAGCGCCGATTTGGCATGATTATATGACCAAGGTTTTAGCAAGCACCCCGGTCGAAGAATTTGAAATTCCCGGCGGGATTGAGGAAGTCACTGTTGATAAATATACTAATAAACTTCCTTCCGGCGGCGAAACAATTACTGATATTTTTGCATCCTGGCAGATTCCCAAAGAACGCTCAAAAAGTGTTGGTAAAATTCGCCTTGACAAGTATACCGGTCATTTAGCCACCGAGGATTGTCCAGACCAATTTGTCGAAGAAAAATTAGTTGGCGATATTCACTCGGAAGTACCAGACAATCCGAACTGGGAAAGACCGGTGCGGGCTTTGGCCGCTAGTATGGGACTTGTTGGCAGTAGCATCCCAGAAGGAGATGCGACTTGCGCCGGACTTACAAATACCACCAGCGTTACTATTAAAAGCCCGGCTGACGGCAGCACGGTTTCCAGCACTTTTACTATTTCTGCTAATATTAATTCAACCGTTCAAATTCAAACTGTTGACTTTTTAATTGATGACCAAAAAATTGGCAGCGACAATACTAAACCCTATGCTATGGCCTATAATGCTGATAATTTGTCTTCGGGCAAACATCGAATTTCAGTAGTGGCCACCGATGTCAGCGGGATTGCTACTTCCGCGGCAATTGTGGTAAATAAGGCGGAAAACAAAAAAGCTCCTCCAGGAGCGGTTCAATTAAAAACTATTGCCGGCGGTCCAGATTATATCGATATTTCCTGGATTAATCCCCAAGATTCCGATGTGGTGTCAGCCCGTGTCTATACCTCTTTGACTGCTGGGACCTTAGGAACTTCAGCATTAAAAACCAATGTCTCCCCGGGGAACGAAAGCTCGGCCCGGCTGGAAAATCTCTCCAACGGCCGGACTTACTATATTACTATTCGGGCAATTGATTCCGACGGACTCGAAAGCGCAGATAATACCCAATACCAGGCAACGACATTATAAATTTATTAAACCCTAAACACATACCAGGTATGTGATTGAAAGGTTAAGAAAAGGCCCTCCGGTTACTTGATGGTTTTGGCTGGACAAAAATCATTTTGCCGGCGACTGTATGGTAGATCCGGACGACTTCACAATTTATTTCTTTGCCGACAAATTTCTCGCCGCCTTCCACCACTATCATCGTTCCGTCAGGCAAATAGCCAACTCCCTGACCGGCTTCTTTTCCTTTTTGAATAACTTTTACCAATAGATCTTCACCCGGGATGAGATTGGGTTTTAGGCTTTCAGCCAACTCATTGACATTTAAGACTTCAACTTTTTGAATTTTTGCTACTCGATTTAAATTATAATCAACAGTAATAATTTTTGCCCGCCGTTTTTTGGCGGTTTTAATTAATTTTAAGTCAACCTCCTCGCGGGAAGAATCCAAATCATCAATAATTTCTAAGGGGATTTGAGGATTATGCTGCATTCTATCAAGCGATTCCAAGCCCCGGCGGCCTTTAGCTCTCCTTAATGGATCTTCTGAATCGGCAACTTTTTGAAGCTCATTTAAAACAAATTGAGGGATAAGGATTTTTGCGGTGATAAAACCGGTTAAAGCAATTTGTTCTAAACGGCCATCAATTAAAGATGAAGTGTCAACCACCACCGCATTTTCGGTTTTTTCCGGTCTTTGGCCTAAAATTCTTGCCGTTACTTTTTGAAAAAATTCTGAAGCAGGTTTGGCTTGGGCGATAAATAAATCTAAAATCGCCACAGTGATAAAAACATCGGCAATCATTGGCATCCAGACACCGTAGGGACCTGGTAATTTTGATAAAGGGTTTGCTACCAGCGAGCCAATTAACAATCCTAAAATTAAGCCGACTAATCCCATAAAGAAATAAGGGAAGGAAATTTTTAATAATTTCCTAGTCAAAAATAAAACAATTAGCGCGATGGCTAAAACAATAAAAAAGATCGTCACGTTTGATGGTTCAATTTCGGTAAAATTAAACACAATACCTCCTAATTGCTTCGGCTAAAGTTTTTACTTGGGGAAAAATTTCAAAACCAAGCCGCTTTGCCTCCGCCTCTCTTTTTTGATACGAAGAGACTTGGCGAATTTCCCCAGACAAACCAATTTCGCCGAAAGCGCAAATTTTGGGATTAATTATTTTGTTTTTATATACACCGGCTATTGCCAAGGCGACGGCTAAATCGATTGCCGGCTCTTTGATTTTTATTCCGCCGACAATATTTAAAAAAACATCCTTGTCGCTTAAAACAATTCCGGCTCTTTTTTGCAAAACCGCTAAAAGAATTTGTAGCCGATTTAAATCAAAACCCGAGGCTCTTCGTTGAGGATAGCCAAAAAGCGCCTGGGAAGTTAAAGCTTGGACTTCGACTAAAAAGGCTCGCGTTCCTTCAACGGTGGCTGTCACAATTGTCCCGGGAATATTTTTAAGTCGTTCGGCTAAAAATAATTTCGAGGGGTTTTTTACTTCGGTGAGCCCTTTTTCAGTCATCTCAAAAATACCGATTTCATCGGTGGCGCCAAAACGGTTCTTCGCCCCTCTTAAAATCCGATTTTCGTGGAAGCGCTCGCCTTCTAAATATAAAACCACATCGACTAAATGCTCCAAAATCCGGGGACCGGCAACTGATCCCTCTTTGGTGACATGACCAACTAAGATGACGGGCGTGCGTGAGGTCTTGGCTAATTGCTGTAAAATTAATGCTGACTCTCTAACTTGAACAATCGATCCGGGGGTTGAAGGAAATTCGCTGGAATAAATCGTTTGAATTGAATCAACAATAATTAATTCCGGCTGTTCTTGTTTTACTTTTTCTAAAATTGCCCCAAGGTCTGTCTCTGGCAAAACTTTTAAAGATTTGGAGGTTAGGCCCAAACGGTCAAAACGGATTTTGATTTGCTCGGCTGATTCCTCGCCGGAAATATACAAAACTTTATCTATTTTGCCGGCAAGCTGCAAGAGCAAAGTTGACTTGCCGATACCCGGATCGCCGCCTAATAAAATAATTGTGCCTGGAATAATCCCACCGCCCAAGACCCGATCAAATTCAGAAATTTGCGTTGAAAGACGCTTAAAATTTCGAGTAGAAATTTTACTTAATTCTATCGGCTCGGCGGAAATTCGGTCTCTTCCTGAAAATCTGGCTTGCGGTTTTTTAAATTCTTTTAAAGTGTTCCACTGGCCGCAATTCGAACACTTCCCCTCCCACTTCAAATATTCTTCCCCGCAATTAGAACAAACAAAAATAACTTCGTGTTTGGCCATATTGATAAATCCTGCTCTTTGAGTATACAGGATAATAAAAAAGAACTCAAATTCTTGACATAAGAGCACTTTTTAGCTAAAATATAAATAGTTTGGAAATCCATCGCCGGAGGTGTAACCCTAATGTTCCCGAAGGGCATCAAGGTGATTGACGCATTGGTTGTCATCACCGTCATCGCGATTGTGGCCGTTATCGCTATATCAACGTGGAGCATAAAGACACTGTATGAACCGGAACCGCCACTTCAAACCACCCTGCAGACCATTCGCCACAGCCTTGAGACATTCAACCAGGACACCGGCTGCTGGCCGGACAGGCTCAATGATCTGACTAATCCCCTTTCCGAGCCGCCGGTTTCAGGGGTTGGCTCTCATGGCCGGAGGGTCGTCATCGATCCCCTCAAATACGAAGGTCCATACCTCAAGGAGATCCCCATCAATCCAATAACCGGCGGCAATGTCGAAGGCGAAGACTGGTTCTACGAATTCCACCCGAAAGTACGCACTACTGCTTCAGGACGCGCCATAGACGACACCAACTACGCCGACTGGTGAGCATCATCTCCCCTCTCCATTAACTTCATCCTTCGCCACATACGGCGATAACGGTACGAGCCCGAGACCCCGGCCGCGCGCCAGGGTCTCTTCTTTTTTACTACCGATTCATCCCTTCTATATTATCTATCCATATTAAAACATATTAAATCAGTCTACCTTATATAACATTTACCACTCGAGTCGGAAAAGTACTATTATCTATTTAATGGCTCAAGTGTTGAGCCATCCAACCGTTTACTAGATTGATCTATATTTTACCAAACTATTCCAATATTCTGCAGAATATGTAATTAGTTTGTATGAAAAAGGGAACTTCACTCGACTACTTTAAATCCTTTTTCAGTTCGTTCGATGGCAAAGGGCCGTGGCTGACCTTGGATAGTGCCATCGGGTTTACGGACGATTTTTGTAAGATTTTCAGGTGAGACTTCATACATTTTCCGGTAGCCAGTGTGCCTTTGTTGTTTCGCCCATTCTTTTAGGGTGATAATTGCTCCAACTTTATTTT